>Ga0209208_10003319_pt1 | contig 23096 bp, 17 predicted proteins | sample S1TSphfallax_3_FD_187694 | JGI IMG/M metagenome (GOLD analysis project Ga0209208, IMG submission 187694) | Host-associated microbial communities from peat moss isolated from Minnesota, USA - S1T2_Fd - Sphagnum fallax MG (SPAdes) (version 2) | ecosystem: Host-associated > Plants > Peat moss >...
CCAGACTTCTACCATCATCCTATCTGTCCAATTGTCCCTGGATCAAAAGCTAGAGTCTGTCAATTGCTAATCGCAGCGGAAGAGAAAAACTAGCAATCCGACTCCTTAAAAAGCTCCCAAAGCTCTCATGTGTATTGCCTCTTACTCACTACTCTCCTCTCTAAGATCAGCCAGACGACAGCCAACCTGCGGTTCTCCCCCCAAAAACTAACTCCTTTTCCTCCTCTCTTTTCTCCTACTTGTCTTCTTTTCCAACCGTTACTGGCTTCCTCGTGAAGCTTTCTTCATCCTCGCAATCCTCGCTCAAATTGTTTCCCTCCATCCTTCATCAATGAGGCGCCGCATGCCTTCATTAATCTCGCCGCCAAACGCCCATGCATCCCATGCACATCAAATCATCCTTCACACCAAAGAGACTGAGATCTGCCGTTACTGATCATCAGAGGCAGCCAAACAGTCCTCACATTCACACAAGTCGCCCAGTCAGGGAGTTTTCTTTGCACGGTCACCCATTGTCCGGCTACAGCTTGTCCTAAGACATATTTCCCAAACTAGACTAATTTAAAAATTAAACAATAGTTCAATATATTTGGTTTAAAATGTCTTTCACTTTCAAAATAAGTGTAACTTATCAAATATAATTAGAGAACACAATAAATTATGTATGTATCAAGGGCCTCAAGGGCATCAAAGGTATAAAAGCCATTAAAGTGGACTTGAAGGAATGGAATAATATATTTTTACAATGATTTCCTTTGAAAACTAAATCAACAAATAAAATCCCCCTCAAGCTACCATTCCTTGTACTAAGTGTAAAATGGTGGTTGTAAGGACAACCAAAAGACTAAACATTACAAGGAAAGCAAGTAATTGATATTTTTTTTGTAATGTTTTTTTTCTTCCCCACATTTTGTTAATTGTTGTAGGTCATGCCTATACAATTGGTTTACATGCTTACTTGATGGAAAAACAACCAAGGTGCCACCATGCATCTATCAAAGTAGTCCACTTGAGTCTTGTTTAATGTGACACCCTTGATTAGAAGGCATATAATAAATCAAGAGAATTTGAGTTGTTGTGCCTTTCTTGTTTTTGCCATTTTCCCTTTTGTGTATTACATAATAGTAAAATGTTGCATGCTTGTAATGCATATACAAGAAGGATGAATTGTAAAATTATGAATTGTAAGTACAAGTTTTAATTCTTTGGAGTGGAATAAAAGTTGACATGTATTTTTAACAATTTGGTATTCAATTCAGTGAATTTTTTAAAAAATCCCCAAAACTAAATTTAATAGATGTCATATCAAAAAGATTAGGTGAAGTATCCAAATTTGGCCATAATGACCATCAAATCAATAACAAAATTAAGCTTCCCATATTAACAATATCCTTTCCATACCTACCAAACAATGGTCATTAAAAAGTCAAGCCATTTCCTTTTTATCATGGTATTTGTTTGTTCTATTTGTGGGAAATTTTTAAAACTTTTGTTTTTAAAGTTATGTTGAGAATTTATTCATTTTGAATACTAGTCAAATGCCATATATAAATAATGACATTACATTTATAATAAATAGATTGTGTTTTAATATACACAACTTGTCATATCCTCACATTACATTGTCAAATTTCTCACAATTAATGTCAACATATAATTTAGACATTTTATATTAAAATTGACAATGGATATATATAGATAATATTTTATGGTACCTTTGATCTTCCAAGACTTGAAGATGATTTCATAAGTAACCACATGTACAAAGATATTTGGGAAATAGGATTGGTAATCCTCCATTTAACAATCCTAGATTTGGAATAAGGAAAGCCAAGTTTAGGGTGAAAACATAGTACAAATGGGTCATTTTAGGCAACAATTCCAATACTTTATTAGTATGATAATGCACAATAAGCTTGAATTTTGGTGGAAACCTTTTGGCATTTCTTAATTCAAGAAAAAAAACTTTGGAATGTGCATGAAAACTAATGAAATTCAAAGTTCATCTTTAAGAAAAAATATTCTTCATCTAAAAATTAAATACAGAAGATTGCATAAAACATTCAATGTACACACAATATATAACATACATTTTGATTTCAAATTTGATAGCTATAGGGCTTCATGTTTGTAGTTCAAAATCATTAACAAATGAAAAAAAAAGTCCTCATGTTCCTTATCAATATTTCTTTGATGAAAATGTTTAATAATTAAATTTTTTTAAAGTTAAAAAATGGAAAAAAAAATGCATTTGATGATGAAAGTGTTAGGTGAATGCAACAATTTTCCTCAATTTTGGTAATATCTTTATCATTCATAACCTAAAATTTCATGCAAAAATATCACTTATAAACTCACTTTTGAAGTATATATATATTTAAAATATTATGTGAAGGTTCTTAATTTGTTCAAAATACTTACCAAACATAAAATCTTCATCATTTGTCGAATTATTTTGAAAAATCAACTAGGCCAAGTTTCAAGCTTTTCAAAATTCACAATATTATCTTCACATTTTATGAACAAAATTAAACAAACAATTTCAAATGCAAGATTTTTTTTTTAAACTGTAATTTTTGGGGATTCTAATGCATTTTCACCTTTTATATTAGTTCAATGGTGCCAAAAGTTGGAAAATGCAAAGTTTGTAAATGATTAGATTATTTGAACATCCAAAAAATGTTCTAAAGTTTAGAATTTGGAGTAGAATGGAAGGTGAGTGATACAATACATGTATGGATGAATGTTTAGTTTTTTTGCATACATGGATAGTGTTCATGTTATGGAATGTGGCATTTTCAATTCCTTTTTTTCTAAATGAAAAATTGATGAAGGAAAGAATTGGGCGAAACTTATGCATTGTTGAGCATGCATCATAAGGTATTTCACTATCTTTATGTTGCTTGCTATGTCTTTTTTGAAAGAGGGTTCTAACCATTGATAATGATAGTTACTTGAACTTGCAACATGATCATGATCCATTTTCTTCCCAAAGTTTGTGAAAACATTGTATACAACCCCAGATTGTGATTAATAAGTGCATATCATGGACATCTTACTTATCATAGTAATGAAGTTCAATAAAAAAACCACATAGTTCTTGACTTGTGCTCCCATTAGAAAGTACAAGAACTATTTTTGATAATAATCATAAAATGTTAATGTTCTTGGAATGCAATGCTCATCTAAATTCATTATGAGTTTTTCTCCAATTTTCATATTTTGATACATACGAACATAATAAAAAGATTGGACCATTGTTGTTGGGTCCAAGCAAGATAAAGTAAATAGTTCATGGTATTTGAAAATTTGAAAATGTAGTTAGAAAGTAGATTTGGTAGGATTTTTAACATGCTAAATGTTTTTTTTGTGAATAAAAACTAATGATTTATATTAAAAAATTTATAGGGACCTTTAGAACATGGCCTCAAGGTTATGGAATTTCTTTTTCTCTTTCAATTTGCCGTAAAAAAAAATTAAATTTATGTTTGATTGAATATTACATTTTTATACTTCAAATTTACTTGATATCCTTTAAATATTTTTACATGATTATAATGAAGTGTAATGATTACATATGTAAGTTTTCATTTTTTTGTTCCCCTTTACCATAATCTTTCATAAACCTATAATCTGCAATCTACTTTGTAAAAGGAGATAATAATCATGGTTCATGCATTACCTTAAAACTATCCCTTCAAACCATAATCATCTATATTTCAATTAATAAATAATATATATAATATTTAAAAATGAATGTACCAAATAAAATTCATTAAAGCAAATAGATTTATTACAAATCTAGCAAATTGGCTTCAAGGTAAAAACATAGTAAAAGGAGCCACCCAAGTGAATGGAGGGTTCTTAAAATTGATTTTTTGTATGTTTGAAAGATCACAAAAGAAGCATAATAGTTTGGATTGTGATAAATGTTTGTGGAATATTTTCCATTAATTACAAAGTTTATAGGTTCAAAAATTGATATAAATAAAAAATGTTTGCATGTTCAAAACATTCAAATCTCAAAAATTAGCAATTTTTATTTTTTCCAAATGCTCTTTTTTTACTACCAAATGTGCACCATTCCTTCTAAAAATTGGAGAGGATTCTAACATTAATGATTAGAAGGGCAAAAAGACTTGAATTCATAAAAATTGTTCTTTTAACCAATTTGAACACATTTGGTTCAAACATGCCTTTGACCTTGAAGATTATAGATTTCGAAAATGTGGTCTTAACAAAAGTTGTTCATATTTATGTGATAGAAGGCATCAATGCATAATATATATGATATAAAATTAATTTTTAATAAAAAATATTTATATTTAACATGTAGTGTTAAACTAAGTATTCAAAATACAAAATTTTAAGTTATAAACCAACGCAAAAATAACACATGTCATGTGTAGTCTTTGGAAAAGGACTTTTACCTTGGCACCCTTGGCTCCTTTTACCATGTTTTCACCCTTCAATGAATTGGCTTTAAACAAATTCATTGAAACAAAAAACTATTTACCATGGTTATTAAACCACCATGTTTATTGAGCCACTCATATAATTATTTACTATGCTTATTGAAAATAATTAATTCAACATATTTTTATGTGTCGTATTACATATTTGTGAGTGATTGAACACCATAGAACCCCATGACCAATGAATAAGCTCTAGATTAATCAAAGGTTATTTAATTTCAATTTAAGAATCTCATAATTAAAATTAATGATTCTATTTGTTAACAAATTTTTTATGATTGAAGTAAAAAGAACATGTTATTCTTAAGCCTACAAACATTTGATTTTAAAACCTCAAAATCCAAGTTCTAGTTTAGCACAAACACATACATGTGATTTTCAAAAGTTTCATATACATTTATTCCTTAATTTATTTTTTTCTTCTTAAGAAGTCTTGGGAGAAATAAAATGGTGCTACATGCAAATGTGTATCCTTTAAATTAGGACCATTTCCAAACATTTTTCCTTGCAAGAAAATCAAAATATCTATTGAGAGAAGTCAAAAAAACATATTGAAAAAACCCATTGTGTTTTTGTAGAAATGAAGCATGAAAAAGATGCTAATTGTAGAAAGTATTATTATTTTGGAGAGATTTTTTCTTGTTGTCGTGAATTAGGCAAATTGTAGGCTTGCATTCCCAAATTACCAACTCCACAAGCTTTCAGCATTAAAATTATCCCAATTCCATGGATGAGTATCCAAGAAATTTCATTTGTGAATTTTCAATGGATGAATGGATGATGAGGCCAAGTTGGTGATGATAACACATAGGAATAAAAAACATTATAATTATGATGATGGTAACTTCATCATGTTGATTAGTTTTAATGAAAATGAAAATGATGAAGAATTACATGAAAGCCAAACTCCATGGTTGTCACGACATCTCAAGCTAAGAAAATCTTTAAAAATTTGATTGGTGCAAACTAATCTATGAATTACATACAAGTGCCACTCAAACCTAACTTAACAAGTTATGAAACTCAATTGAAATTTTTTTTTGTTGCCAATGTCATGAATGTTTGTTTAAAAACATAATAGAAACTACAACAATAGAATGTGTATTGAAGAGGTGGTGATGAACATGACTAATGGGTGCCACACAAATCTACTAACCATTTTTTAGTTTTAAAAACAAATTTGCAACCAATGAGAATTCAAATTTAGGTTTTGTCCAACCAAATGTTCACTAAATTTTTTGTTTCATAGAATGTTTGAATACTTTCAAATTTGATTTTTCATTGTGTGTTACTTTTTTGAGCTTTATTTGTATTGTGGTTTGTTTTTAAGATCATATTTCAAATTGTTATTCTTTGGGACAACAATTTGGATGTAATAATGTTAGCTATGTTATTGACTTAGAAGAATTTATGCAAATTGCAAGATAAACATATTTTAAAATTGTAAATAGATAAGCTTTAAATACAAGTTTTATGTTAAGATTTTTATTCCTAACAATAGAAAAGAAGGGGCACCTTGAATATGAATTTTGCATTTCATTTTAGGAGCAAATGTGTGTGTGTGTTGGGGGGGGTGGGGGGGGTGGGAAGGGAAGGTGGTAGAGTAGGTTTTGCACCCCCATATATTCTCTTTCTTTCTTAAGCAATGAGGTTTGTGACTACCTTGTAAGTTCAACAACATATCACAAAAGTTTCTCCTTGCACAATATATGTGTGTTTTTTTGGGATTTGAAGGGTTCTGGTTTGGTTAGATTAAGCTTTTGAAGTACCATTGTAAGCCCAAAATTAAAGAAAATAGTTCCATATCATTAATGCCTCACAATTTGTTCATGCAAATTGAAAGCCCCAATAACATATTACATGTTTCAATATTGTTGTTAAATTTGTTATTGAATTTGGATGTGTAGGATATGGTTAAATGTTTGATGATGTCAAATGACATGGTGGACATGTGTATTAATGCCATGGTTATGAATGATAAATGTCAACTTATGTGAATATCAAGACCAACAAGCGAGACAATGAGATTTGATTTTCCAAATTCCATGCATGAATGGCATTCACAACATTACAAAACTAGTTACAAATCAATATACATGGTGTGTTTTCACGTCAATGTGTTATCCATGAATTCCATCTATGGCTCATGACATGAAGTCAAAGATGTGGAGATAATTCCTAATGTCATTTTGATGCATTTGTGTGCTTTGCATTCTTTTCATTTGTGGTACAAATACCATGCATGAATTTCTTGTTTAATTCTAGTGCATATAATTTGAAAGTTGAGTTCATTTGGCTTGAAAATTAACAAGCTAAAGGTTTGTTATTGTTGGGGAGGTAGGTTCCTTCCCCTTGATCAAATCCGCAACAAAAATCACAACATGAATATCCAAATCCACAAAAGCTTAAGTTCTTGTCTCCTCTTCTTCACCAATTTAGGGAAGATGAACATGCAACAACCAAGACATTTTGGAAGGAAAAAAATCAAATAATGAGTCTTTTCGTATGTAATTTAGTCCAAAATGTGTTTTTTTGCATCTAAAAACGTTAGGGCACACAAATATGCATGGCTTGATAACATAGACTCTGGATAAATCTAGAGAATTAACTACTTAGCAATGTTCAAGAGGACCATGATGCCTTATCACATTATTCTTAATGAAATCATCGTTAGTAGCTATGCATGAACCCCAAAAGGTATTAGAATTGACCAATTGCATCATCAATTTTTGTATAAACAAGTTAATACTTGTTTTCCAGACATGAACATTGCAAAATTACATCATTTTACAATTCCAAATCTACAACTACAACACTAAACCAACATTGAGATGAGTGCCACCCAAAGCATTAGAAAGAAATTTATTCACCAACATGTAACAGGATTAATAAGTTTTCTACTTCTCTATTTGTTTTGTAACTAGGATGGGCTAAATCTTCTTGCGACTAAGTGCTAGTTTTGAAGCAACATGAAAAAATTGAAAAAGAAACTCTAGATTGATTGGACAAAACACAATTTAAAGAGCCAATGGTTTAAATAAATATAAGGAAGTTTTAAAAATATTTTTACCCGAAGTCAAATTCACATTAAATGGACTTTTTGAATGAATGTTTTTTACAAATTGGTGTAAATATGTTAGGAATTTTTTTCAAGCACTTATGAGTTGTGGGGTAATCATTCATTTTGAAAGAGCACATATTTTCTTGTTGCATTTAAAAATTGATCAAAATTTCAAATCCTATGGAAACAAAAGCTCATTAGTGAACATGGTTCACTTTCTTTTATTGTAATTTACAACTTTGGTTTAAATGCATCATTTGCATTATGTCCATTTCAATTTTACATGTGCTAAAGGACAAAGTTCATGTGTAATTTTGTATTTTTGAAAATTTCAGATTGTACATCCAAAAATAATTAATGATGTTTTGATACGACTTGAAATGTGCTATCACCCAAAAATTTTGGGCATCAACAAGTTTGAACTATGTATTTAAGAAAATAAAGGCAGCCTTTGCAAAATGACCATTATCTACTGCAATTGTTGTTCAATTTTGAACTTCCTTAGTTCAAAGCTAAACTTGAAATTGGATTAAACAAAACTTGAATTTGAATTTGAATTTGAATTTTTCAACATTTGAATATTTTTCATTTAACAAAATTGTCATGATTACATTGATTTTCAAATGGCAATACATAAACATATTTACAATTGCTTGTAGTCTTCTTTGCAACCTTATGCTGTTTTCGACTTTTTTTCCTAAGTTTTTGCTTTATAAAGAATCCTTGAGCTTGACAAGTGTAGCATGGTGATTATATTTACCACTTCTTCTAGTGGAATTTGTACAACAAAATGGGAAGCCCAAGTAGCATATGATGCAAACCCCAATAAAACCCCTTAACCCCTAAACATTAGGGCTGACCAATTTGGTCTTCTTTTCAGTGTATATTGGCTTTACCTGACATTTATGGGTTAATACACACCAACAAAAATACAATACTCAAGACTTCTAGTTGAAAACTCTTGTTAGAAGTAATACATTGAACATCACCTTCCATTGCTTGGTACACAACATTTGCTTCTTCAACAATTTTCCCAATTAGTCTTTTATTTTTGGCAACAATATTTCAAAGATGGAATCATTTGTCAAATGTGTTGTGGAGCATCTTTCCTTGCAACCAATGGTTCTAATCTTCATATATATGTTTAGAGTTTATTTGCATGTAGAAAAGAATCCTCTCACTATCAATGATGAGTTGAATAGGTACATTGAAGATTTTTTAAAAAATTGAAATTAAATTTAAAATTATTCTTCTGGGCATTTAATCTAACATGGGTCATGGGCTTCCATAAACTTGTCCCAAATCTACCATTTTCAAACCAACAATTAAAATAATACCCAATACTAGTCAAACCCTTGCTCATCAAAATCCAAGGAATGTTGACATCCTTCATTGCTTTGCAACCTAAGCTATGATCAAGGCTATATACAAATTGTATTTAAAAGAGAAGCAGAAAAATGGCCAGAAAAAAAAAAAAAATCAAATTTAGTTGAGTTTACAAAGAGAAAAACGAAAACAAAACGAAAACAAAACAAAAAAAATTCCCAATTTTTAATGTGGAAACAAAACAAAAACCCCCCTTCCCCTCCCCTCCCCAAAACAGAAAAAAAAGAGCCTCTAGCTAGAACCAGTGTTTTTTTAAATTTCTCTCCCCCTCAATTTTGTGATGTTGCTCAAGTGGTGATCATCCATGAGTATGTTTAGTCAAATTTGGCGATATTTGCAATATGAAAGTAAAAAATCTTAAATACCCTTTCATATTGCAAGCGATTGTGGTGATTTAAAAATAAAATAAAAAATTGGGTGGTTTTTTTTTTTCCCAGAAAATAAAGAAGGAATTTGCAACATAATTTTTTTCCAAATTTTTTTTTTTGTGGGAAAAATGGCAACAATTCGCCACACAAACCATATACATATATATATATAATCACTAGCTAAAAGTGGTGGATGTACCCAAGGAGGGGGGCCTAGTTGTTTGGCAGTGAGTAACCGAATGAAACAGCGGGCGGAAAGAGAAAATGGGCAAATCCCAAGAAAGATAAAAGAAAGAGGAAAAAAAAAGCGAAAAGAAAGGAAGGGGAAAAAGAGAAAAAGAAAAAGACTAAAACAGACGGCAGGTCGGGCAGATCGGGCAGAAAATGAAAAACAGTCCGCGCGCCGCCGCCTTGGGAACAGGGACCCGGGCGACAGGACGTTTTCTCCGGGGCCGGGGAAAGGAAAAAACCCAGAGCAAACAAAAAAGCCAAAGGGAAGGCGCTGCTGACGCCTTCCTCTCTCTCTCCTCCCTCCCTCCCTCCCTCCTCTTCTTCCTCTCGTAACGACCATTGCAACACTTCCCCCACCCGCCCCCTCCGCTGCAAGCTCTCTCACAGCAGAGCCTGCCCCACACACACACACACACACACACACACACACACACATATTTCCTTCCTTCCTCTCTCCCTCTGGAGTCTTTTCCCCATCATCAATTGCATGTGCAAGCGAGCCACAGACAGAGAGAGACAGAAAAACAGAGACAGACCTGAGTGTGTGTGTGCTAAGATTGAACATTCGTTCAGAACCAAATTTTTCATATACAAACTTTAGTATTGTTTCTGATGATGCGTACTCACATTGTCGTCGCTCGAATCCTCCTTCAATAGTGACTTGTAGGCAAAAGCAAGACCAAAAACAAAAGAGAAGAAAAAACATCCTTCCAAACCCCATAATTCATGACGTGAAAAAAGCTTGGTTTCGTCTGATTTGAAGAAGAAGAAGAAGAAGAAGAAGAAGAAGTTCAGAAGGAGGAGGGAACTTGGACAGTCTACCTGATCAGGATGAGTTCGGTTGTTTTTCTTTTTTTGGGTTTTTTTTGGGGTGCGTTTCTGAATCGAGTCTCTCTCTCAGATCTCCGGATCTGCAGTCCTGGGGGCGCCCTTGCAAGCGCTCTTTAGTCTACTTCCTGATCTCACTGTACTCTGCCTGGGGCAGTGCTGGAGATTTGGAATGAACCCATTTACCCATGTGAAGCAGATTCTTCGACCCCAATTCTCTGCAGTGCTAGGTCTACGCCGGTGTCGCTGGTGTGCAGCCCAGTGAGTGCATGACCCCACCACTAGTCTGTCTGTGGTAGGAGAAAAAGTAGACCTACTGTTGTGGTGGTGGTGGTGGTGATGGTGTCATTAAGAGAGAGAGAGAGAGAGAGAGAGAGAGAGAGAGAGAGTCAGAAAGAGAGCGACACACGGAGAGAGAGGGAGAAAAGAGGGGGGGTGGTCATGAAGACAGACAAAGAGATCTTCTTCTTCTTCTTGACTTGATGAACAGGAACTCAGTGACCCAATGAACAGTAGTAGCCAACAAGCAACAATGGGTGGTGCTTTAGATTCAAGTCTTTGCAGTTGAAAAGCATTTATACGCATTCTCAAGGGACTGAGAACCTTTTGTGTATGTTGCGGTTTTGTTTTCTGCTGCTTCCTTGTCCAAAGGCTAGCTGCAGGCAGGCCGGAGAGCCTGCTGTACTGCGGATGTTCTCAGGTTTGTTGTTGTTGTTGTTGTTGTAGGACATGCTCTGCTTGTGGTAGGCTTGCTGGCTGGCTGGCTGGCTGGCTGGCTGGCTCTTGACTCTTAAGCATCATCATCATCATCATCATCGCGCCACTGCACAGACTTTCCATTTTGGGTCAGGCATAAAGAGAGAATCCCATAGCATGCAAGGTTGTGATGATCAGACTTCTTCCCTTCTTGTTCAATGTAAGCAACCCCGAGAGAGAGAGAGCTCGATGACCGATCGCGGACGGACGGAAGGAAGAAGACGAAGAAGAACTACAGCACATGACACAGCTCGAGCGACGACTTTCAGATCACATGCAGCAGCAGCAAGAAGCACATGAGATCAGCCTTGCAGGCCGCCTTTGACAAGGGTAAGCCTGTGTAGCCGCAACAGTCTTCAAGAGCATTCTGATCTCTGCTGGTGCGTGCGCGTATGTTGTGAAGGATCCTAGAGACGTAAGTTGAGCATCATCTGCCTAGTATTGCAGGAGAGCTTGAAATTTTGTCATTCCTGGAGAGTGGAGAGGAAGGAACTCCAACAAGCATACATGTAGATCATCATCATCATCATTTTGTTGTAGAGGAATTGGGAAGTCTTTTGTCGAGCTTGAACTCGTCGTCGAGTGCAGTAGTATCAACACATGGATCCAGATTGTAAGTTACAAAACAGATCAAAGCTGCAGGGAGCTGCTGCCGGCCGGCCGGCCATCATTAAAAGAGAAAGCTCGCTTCTCATCATCAACTCACCAAGCTCTCAATGCTGATAACACTCTTTTGTGACGCAAGCAGAGTTGGGATGTTTGTCGAAGCTCAGGGGCCGCGGGGTTTCTTCACTCTGCCACGATCACTGGGCTGCTGTCGAGTAGAAAGCTGAGCTTCTTTTTTAGATTGGTTTCCAGGAGATTGTTGCAGGCGGCCGGTGGGTTGGAGAGATTTGAAACTCGTTGCAGCGTGATGAGTATCATGTGCCTCCTGCAGTTGGGGGAAGAAGGAGGCAAGTCTACGAGAATGCCGAGCACCACGTGCACGAAGGCGGCGACGCAGGCGTCCGTGAACCAGGCTCCTCCTCCTCATGGCCACCAGCTTCCCAACCTGGGAAGCTTACAGTATAGCAGCAGCACTCTGAGCCTCAGCTTCGATGACAAATTCCGCTGCAGCAGCAGCAGCAGCAGCTTGTTTCCCACGACGTCCAGCTGCTATGAGCAGCAGCGAGCTGCATCCGGTACTAGTGCAGGCTCCGACATCCGAGCGATCAATGAGGCCTTGGCTTTCCAGGCACTGAGTATGCAGTCGCCAGCAGCAGCAGCAGCAGCAGGCGCGCATGAGGGGATGATGCCGTGGGGCAGCTGCAGACGCGCGGCCGCCTCACAGGTCGATCATCACAGCTGCTTGTTCTCCTCCTGCTGCAGCGAGGAGGAGGACGAGGAGGAGGCGGCGGAGGAGGAGCTGGAGATGGAACTGCTGCATGGGGGCGGCGGCTGCAGCAGCATGGAGAACGATATGATGATTAAGCAGCAGCAGGACCTCGACTCCACCTGCATTAACGCGGCCGAGGAATCCGAGAATTCATTGCCGGGTGCCGGTGGTGGTTCTGTAGCTGGCTGCAACAGCAAAGATCATCTTCATGCCGTCGACGGCGGCGGTGTGCATGAATCCAAGCTGTGTCCCCGAGGTCATTGGCGACCTGCTGAGGATGAGAAGCTCCGCGAGCTTGTTTCTCAATATGGCCCACAGAACTGGAACCTCATCGCCGAGAAGCTCCAAGGCCGATCAGGTACTAGACTACTACTGCATCACGATGTTCTCTACCAAGACTTTCCTTCTGCAGGTCGACATCATTGCGGGTGCAAGTAGAAGAACCTGCTTCTTCTTATTCTTCTTTTTCTTCTGGGTGCTCTGCGAGAAGGTTCTTCTAAGCAGACTGGAGTTGTTGTTGTTGTGGTGCTGTTGCTGCAGGTAAGAGCTGCAGGCTGCGATGGTTCAATCAACTGGACCCACGGATCAACCGTCGGCCATTCACAGAAGAAGAAGAGGATCGCTTATTGTCAGCGCATCGCTTCCACGGCAACAAATGGGCGATGATCGCCCGCTTGTTTCCAGGTCGCACAGACAACGCTGTCAAGAATCATTGGCACGTAGTCATGGCACGCAAGTTCCGAGAGCGCTCACGTGCCTACGGTCGTCGCAAACCCCAACACCACCAGCAACAGCAACAACCGCACCACCACCACCACCACCACCAACAACAACAACAGCTGTGTCGGTTGCAGAGAGCCGGGAAACGGAGCACCAGTTCCATGACACCAGCTGCCGATTCTCTCACTGCGTGGATGGAGAAATACACGCTCGCAGCGGCCGGCTGCAACAACGGAAGTGGTACTGGTGACACTAGCACCTCGACGTCGCTGGACGCTTGTGTCTCCGGAACTACCACTGTCGCTAACGTCCTATCGCCGCAGGAATTCAATTCCATAGACAACACTCTCTCCATGTTCTCCTCGCGCACTCCACCACCCCTTTCCAAGATGCCTCGCCTCTCTTCTTCTTCTTCTTCAGCTTCCCGGGACTCCCGAGACCAACAAAATTTACTTCTGGATCTGGATCATCATCATCATCAACAACAACAACAACAACAACATCGTCATCAACAGCATCATTTCCGAGCCTCCCGTGGTGGCTATGGCGACACTGCAAGCTGCTGTTTGCCTGCTGGAGCTTTACCCCATCAACAACAACCACCTGAGAATAATGCAATGATTCTAGGTACCCATCTTCCCATCCTTCAACTTTGAAATGTGTGTTTAACATCTCACACATGAAATCACAAGCATCCCAACTCATTACAATGAAACTGTGTTTATTGACCATGGCTAGTGATTCATGTAAAACTAAGAATTTGTGAAAACTTGCACAAAGTGCTTGAGTAATTTTTACAAATTTTTCTTTAAATTTGTGTCATTTATTACAATTAGTTTAAAGATACCATTTTACCTGAGAATTCAATGATTGATTTCTAGGTACCCATGATCTGAGCTTGGTTGAAGATTCCTCACTGTTTTTCTCTTTTCTGCAACTTCCCTGATCATGTCTGAACAATTTCTTTGTGCTCAAGGGACCAATTCTTCTTCTTCTGATGATGATGATTCTCACTTGCCATGATCTTCAATTGAGTGTGGCATCCATGTTTGTACAGCTGCAGGTGCATCCAGAGCTTTCCTACCAGCTGCTGCAACAACAATGCTGCTGGGTGAGAAGCAGCTGCAGCAGACCATGAGTTCAAGCTCTGTGAACTTAGGACTTTTGACCAGAGCAGCAGAGGCAAGAGCCGAGAGAGGAAGCAGCTCCATGATAGTACCCAAAGCACTGGATTCAGTTCTAGGACTGCAGTCCAAGACACCAGCAGCAGCAGGTCATGCAGGCCTCCAGCAGCTTGCCCCCCACTGGTTCCCATCTCTTCATGAACTCAACCAAAGAAAGGACCTCAACGCTGGATGCATGTTGCAGCAGGCAACAACAGCAGCAGCTGCATCTTCATCAGCCACCTTTCCTTCTTGTGATCGGATCAAACAGTTTCAGGAACAAAGTCTGATCACTTGCAAAGACATGACTTCCCTCAGACTGGGTGGTGCTGCTGCTGCTGGAAGTTCTTCCACATCCTCCTCAATCTCATGGGCTAGTGCAGTAGATCAACTGCAGCTGCAAGCTCATGCTACAGGTGACCACCATATCCATGCAACTCAAGAAATTGCTGCAACAACACAATTGCAACCAGATCATCAGGCAGGCTGTTGCATCAGGTTCATTGATTTCCTGGGAGTGGGAGCATAGTTTTTCCAGCTCTAGATCTTTGAAATCTTTGCCGAGTAGTGATCATGGTCCAGCTCCAGAATCAAATCAGACTTCCCCATCCTTCCTTTCTCTCTCTTAAGATTGCGATCTCTCTCTCTCTCTCTCTCTCTCTTTTTCACAAGCGGAACAACAACAACACTGTACATTGGAGATTTCACTGCACAACTTCAAGCTTGAATTTCAATAGGGATTTTACAGACAACCCCAGTACATGATGCTTTCTTGTCTGTTTCTCTTATAACGTTTTTTCAGTCTTTGAAATTTGCTACTTACAACAAGTTGAAGTTGTGATTGATGGATGAGTTCACAAACAAACCAACAATGAAACAAGCGGATGATGACAACAATAGATCCAAGTCATGCTCTTTGAAAGCATGCATAATAATCCTTTGCAGCTGATGGGTCTTTAGTTTCAAGGCAGCTTCAGAAGAGAATTAGAAGTTGAAACCTTTTTTTTCCCCCTCTGAATTGAGTGAGTGTTTATATGTGAATCAGCTGCAATCTCTGATTTTGTTGATGTTGATGATCATGCTGAGAGAGTTGGAGTGTGTGACCAGACTTTGGAAATGGACTTATGAGGCCGTATTCATCTGCCATTTGTATGTCCACCCATTCATGCACTCACCCAACTGTGTGAAAAACCACCATCATGGTGATTATGATCATCATTAGGGAGTGTGTAATTTGTAGCCAATACCTTCCAACAAGAAGAGTGAGCTCCAGGACACTTTTGGGGGGGGGGTTAACTTTAGAGAGTTTATAGTATAACTTCTTGTAGCCTGACAAGCAAGTAGCAAACTGTCAGGAACTGAAATGTGAAATCATGACCTCAAAAAAATGCAACAAAACTTTGAGGTTGCATTTTTGTACCTGGAATTATATATATACAGAGAACTAAAGCTTCAAGGATCATGTACTTCAATGTTTTTGTTTTTTGTCTCATAGTCTTCTACTATTTCTTCTTGCCCAATGTTTTGAGATGTTCATGTCCTTGGCCTTGCTCCTGACCTTTTCCTTTTGCTTTGCTTGTATTTTATTTTTCAACCCATGAAAGACATTTCCTTGTTGTCTCAAAAGTTGGTCACAAACCTAAAATTAAAATTGCAATATCCAACTTTCATGGCCTTCATTGTTGGTGCTTGTATTGATCAATCCTTAGGCATAACCTCTGGGCAGTTGCAAATTTATCCTTCAGGCTACAGCAGCAGTTAGGTAGCTGGGGTACACACTGACTCACCCTACATATGACTCAAAAGGGTGACCGAGAGAGGGTCATGCCAAGAACCTAATTCAGCTTCAGACTCCTCTTCTCCTTATATATCAACTAGTTAAGGAAGAAGAGGTTGTGAAGCTCATAAGATTCTTCACATGACCCTTGAGTTCATCTGGTCATGTGGAAAATTTTGGTCACATGTAAAACAAAAAAATGACCAAATTTTCAGTCTCCATCTACTTGACTCTATTATGTTGCAATTGTGGTAGAGACTCCTTTAAATGAGGATTCTGTACCCTGCCTGACTGCAAAGTTCAACCTGGGATCACACACTCTCCCTCTCTCTCTCTCTCTCTCCAGGAAGTTGGCAACTATGAAGAACATTGCAATTGAAATTGAAGTAAATTGGGATCATGATGTGCAATGTAGGTACTACTACAGCTGCTACTGATTTACTTCCGTCATTTGGATAAATATTATCATAATAAGAGTCTCCTCTGGATAGTGTCATTGTGGTTTACCTGTGAACAAAAGATTGTCAAAAAGATTTGAGATCAGCTTCATTTTAACAGCCTTGGGTGAACCAGCACCCACACTGGTACCATGGCAAAAACCAGATCGGGTTCCAATTTGGTTCTAACGACCAAACTGGGAGATCAACCCCCTGACAATGGTAAAAAACCCTCAAATTCAACTAGATTGTTTCTAAAGATTATCCCCAAGCTTAGACTAAATCAGGGTCTCTGAGTTCAAATCTAACATTTCTTGGGTTTTTTCGGTCACTACCTTAATAAGAGGCCTCACTCAAGAAGGTGAAGGTACCAGTGTGGGTGCGGGTTCAGCCTGGCCCCATTTCAACGCTTTTGGCTTCTTTTCAATAAGAAATTGTCAAACCCTTGTCCATGCAAGCCAAGACAAACTGATAATAATGGATTGCCTAGAAAGTTAGCACTTATAAATCTTTTGGTAGCTATCTCCATTCTATTATCTATACCATCTTCTTGTCTGTCTGTTTGTTTGTGGACCCAATCATCAGTTCTCATCTGAAAAAAACTCCCCTGGAGTGAGTACATAGACAACTGTTGTGTGGGTCTTCTGCATTTTGTTAATACCTTCCAGTTGCAGTGTTTTGGGGGAAATTTTCAGACTGCAAAAAAAACCCTCCAGTTCCAGTATTTCAAAAACTTGATGAATCTGCTGTTTTCATGAAAGAGCTTGGCAAGGGTTTATGGGTGGTTCTTTACTTTGTAGTTTTATTTGAGAAAGGCAGTTATGGATCCAATTCCAGTTCTCTGGTTTCTTTAGCACATCAGTTCTGATAACCAGCATGACTTCAGTGCCCATTTCTAATACCCACATGCCCATGTTATACACACACACACACACACACACAAACTCCTCCATTGGCTCCATTGGAGCAGCATCAATAATGGCATGAAGAGATTCTTCGACACAAGCTGGAATTGCAACACATGCTTCAAATGCAAAAATAGCAGAATCTTATTTCTAGACTTTTCTGGCTAACCCTGCTTGCTGCAACTGGTATGGGATTGCTAAATTTAGTGAGGCATTGATCATCAATCAAGTGCACCAATTTTGTTCTATTGTCCTCGATCAAATTTAGAAACCTGTTGGAGGGTGTTGGGTGAATTACCATTCTTGGATGCAAAATGTTGGTGCAAAATGTTGAACCACCACCTCCACCCATGTGCCTTAAAACATGTGCCTGAAATTTGTGTTTCAGCAGGATGGATTGCCATGTGGTGCAAGAGATTAAGGTGGAAGCTTGGGTACTGGGGATATCTGCATGCAAAAGCTTATTTTATGGGAGGTAGGTGAGTGTTGTGTTTGCAATTTGATCTTTTTTTTGTTGGCCTTGCCTACCAAGAAGGCAAGGATATTGTGTTTAGATTCATTATAGAGTATATAGTAGATTTTGGCCCCTAGGTAATAATAATAGGTCTATTTTTATATGAGGATTTTGGAAAGATGATATTTTGGCTTGTGTTGAAACTCGAGATTAGTTATAGAGTTATAATATCTTGAAGGATTTTGGTTTTTTTTTTTTTTTTTGTAGAGGATTTGTTGAAGATTATATTTTTGCATGGTGAAATAATATCTTGAGTGTATATAATTCTTCTTTTGCCTTAGTACTTTTTAATGCAAATGACAAGGCCATCGTGTGACACACCCCTTGTCTCAATATGACTTGAACATATTGCTATGGATTTCTGAACCTTTCTTGTCATGGCCTAGCTATATATGGTTACACAACAGCCTTATTATATCTAGTGCAAATGAGTGAGCAAACTTAAGGGTCAAAAGAATATCATTAGGTCATCTATCAAAAGAAGGTAAATTTTAGGGTTAACTGAGGAAAGTTGCATCAAGAAACTCCAAACCTTAACAACAAAAGGATTATTTAGGAAAAGCCATATTTTTGGCTCAATAGAATACACTAGTGTTGGCCAGCTCTCTTTTATTTTCTTAAAAATCCTATAACAAGTGTATAACCAGCAGTTATTGAATGGTTACTTGATAACCTACCCTTATGCATAACCATTGGTTAATTATTACTCAAAATATTTGATAACCCAAGTGGCAACCAAGTTCTATTTCCATTTGAAACTTTCTTTTTTTTTCCCAAATGCAAGGTTTTTAACTCAAATGACATTAGGGTGTCAATAATATTGGGAGGAGCTGAACCCTTAAGAACCTTGCTTCATAGCACATGTCATTATTTCATTGGTTTATGACGATGGATTATGAATAAAATGTGGTTCATATCTAATCACTGCAAGCAAATGTTAGGGTTTTGGGATCTTCCCATTGTGATTGTCCATTTCAAAACCATGTTCAACCACAAATTGTTTTTTTTTAATTCTTCATACTTTTTTGTTGTGTGACATAAGGTTTGAAACTATGCAAAACTAATCATAAAATTTAATCTGGATTCTGGAGTTTCCACCCTCCAATAAAATATAAAATGCCATTCTAATTTGCATTGCAAATTGGGGAACTTGGTTGAACATTAAATCAGTAAATTGAAATTTTGTTACTAGCATATGTTGGAAGAATTTTATAAAAAAGAAACAAGGGAAGTTGTATTTGAGATGAACACAAGTATCTTCACAAAAATATTGAATATTAAAAATTATGATTTCTATGGATAAATAAAAGTGATAAGTGATTTTTAAATAAAAGCCTACTAGAAAATGGCCTTTGGTTTCAATTGAAACCATAAATTAGGTGAAAGGTAATGACAATAAGAAATCTATTGATCTAAGTGCAAAAGGAATATTGATGCAAAACTATTCAAAGATTTCAAGTCCGAAACAATTGTAGAAAAGTTTCAACATAGGAATTAAAAAATTTAACATTCAAATTTGGGATGAGCCATAACTTTCTCAATTCTATTTCATTTTTGACAATTTTCAATGCACCAAATGTGCCAATAGAAGGGGTTCAAGTTGGCAATCAAAGACATTGAAATTTTATGTTGAACACCTAATTGCATATGACTAAAATCAAAGGCTTTAGTTAATAAATAAATAATCTTTTTTTCTTTTCTTTTCTATCCCCTATACACAAAGTGTGGATGTGGTCAAAAGTATATGGGTGCTAACTAATACCAGCCTCACCTTTAGTGCTAAACCCACAAGATTCAACCCCAACAACTTATTGTTTTCTCTAGAAGGACAATTTGTACATCTTCTTTAATTGGGTACATTGAATGAATGTGCTTTTGGTTTCAGAAATACTCTTTTTAAGTTCTTTAAAATATGGGACATATGAATCTCTTTTTTCCCTCATCAAATAAATTGTGATAGCCATTATCTTAATAGCATACCTATATACTATTTAGTTGAGGAGATGTAATTAAGAAATAAAAATAAAATACCTACATGTGGCAAATAGTAGATAGAAATAAATATTTGTCAAGAGAGATGCAACACACCATATAGCCTTTAATGCCTCATAGGAAGAGTCTATACAACCAAACTAATTAAGTATGGAAACATTCAAGTGTGTTTTTTACATAGAAGATGTTGCAAAGGATGCATACAAATAAAAACCCATCAAACTACTTGATCATGTTCCTAAAATTAGGAATTAGTGAGAGAATGGTAAATAGACTTGTACGAGTAATTATTTCTTTTTTTTCCATTTTTCAAAATGGATTAAATAAACATTGCTTCCTACTTTGTTTTGTTTTCTTGCTTTCTTTTATTCTTGCAATTGTAGGGTAAAGTCCTATGGTAAGGGCATACCCCAAATAAGCGGCCCATCACCATACCTCTAAGATCCAACCTATTTCTAGGAAGGACAATCATGCATATAAAATGGCCTCTAAGTACACACATGAAAATTTTCTAAGTATTTTATTTGTAGGTAATGGCCTCCCATGATGGCATTATAGGACTCAGACTGTAATCAGCTCTGCTTCATGCAAGCCCTTATTCTAATAATGCCCTTGCCCTAGGGATTTAGCCACATAAATAGCATCGTAACATTTTATTTTTCTTTGAGGTTATTTCATAAAAAAATTCCATCTAGAGGACTTTTTGAGAACAGGGTCATATTTTAAATTTTCAAAAGCAAGAGCTTAGCAACAATGTGTTTGTTTTTTGTTTTTTTTGAAAATTTGCCAAAAGGTGACAAAAGTTTTGAGCCCGCAAGAGGCTTGTCGGGAAATCAAGTAAGCAAATTGGAGGTTTTCACCTAATGCTCGTATCACCATGTGGGTAGATCGTCACCACTTAGAGTATCCCTAACCCTAATTTGCCAACTTGCCTCTAGGGTCGCATCCCATTTGCCAATGTTGCTACTATTTGGTAGGCTTATTGCCATCAATTTACCAATAACATCAATGTAGTGAAAAGGTGATTTTGCCAACACCACATTTTGGTGTACATCAAGACCTTCATGAAGGTTGTGCATGACAACAATAGTTTAGGGTGTTGGATATTATTGGGAATCATCGAGGGTGTAGAATTAGATATTGGTAGGCTTGTAACATTATTGCATTTGATGTTTGCAACTTTGGGTTTTTATGTGTGTATCAAATAAAAAACCTTATTGAGAACCTTCCATCTAAAAATCAACTATGATACAACTAAAAGTTAATTGAAAGTTAACTAAGAATTAATTAAAAATCAACTTAATTGGGAATCAATTAAGAGTTATTTTGAGTTAACTAAAAGTTAATTCAAACTTAACTTTGAGTTAAACTTAATTCAAAGTTGATTAGGAGTTAATTCGGACTTAACTAAAACTTAATTAAAATTTAACTAAAATGAACTAAAAGTCAACTAAAAATGAACTATGAATTAAGTGAAAATGAACTAAACTTAACTTGAAGTTAATTACAAGTGAACTGAAATTAAACTAAAAATTAAATACATGGATGAACATTTGAATGAATGAAATCCATGGCATTAGCATCCATGAAACCTATGTGCATTCCTAAAAGGATAGGGTAAGTAAGCTAAATTACAATATTTAAATAGGTAGTTACATAAGTTACATAAGTCACTAAATAGGTTAAATTATTATCTACCTTCTTGTTTTTTCACTTTACCTAAACATATTACCTACTTGCCTACCTATTAAATTTTATTTTTAATAATAACCCAAAAAAATGATTTTAATTTAAATATAAATCCAAGTAATCAAATGGTCTATTGTTTACCATATTTTAATCATTTATTATATGAATTGTCAACATTATATATGGCTTGTCTTTAATGACCATAGGATGAAAACTGTAATGTGAAACATTTAATAACTTTTTGTCCTTTGTTATTCATTTGTTATAACTAAAGGCCTTTAATCATATAATGTTTGATATGACTACAAAATTAATCATATATGGAAACATAAATTTAAAAAATTCTTGTAGTGTATGTGTAATGTGTTTTCATTTTTCATCTTTTTTCCCATAGATGTTTGATAATAGATTATGAAAGATTTGAAATTTTGTTTCAACTCTTGAAAGTTAAATTGTTTTTTGGAAACATTAGATTAACTCATGAGGATGGAGGATGGCAAAGGTTGTCGCAACCCTAGCCTTGGGCTCACGACCAAGGCAAGGGCTTGCAAAGGTGTGGGCCAAGAGTGAAGTCCAAGAGTCACATTTCATGCTCTTGAGAGTTTAGGAAAGTGTGAAGGAATGAACCCCACACTCCCAAGTGAGCTCCCACTTTGGGAGTTGGAATCCCAATGGATTCACGAATCTTCAAAAAGCAATTATAGGGGTTAAAATTCATTGGATCAAAAAGTTCCTTATATCATTGGAAAATTTTTAGAACTTAGATGTTTAAAATGGTCTTGCATGACCCATTTGGGCACTTAAAACATAAATTATGGCCAAAAAAAGGTCATTTGACTCCTGACCACTAAAAATGAAGACTCGCCCTGATTTCCTTGCGTGCAAGTGGTGTGCCACATATTGTTGGAAAACTCTCAATGAGGGTTATAACTTTGCTTTAGACCTCATCTTAATTGGAGGTCTTTACATAAAGTTATGGGCCTCCAAAATCGTGAAAGTTTTAATTTTGAGAATTTCGGGACTCAAGCTTGGGAGTCTCATGTCAAAATGACATTTGGGTGCTAGGCCCGTGACCAAGCACAGAGAATACTATAAGGGGGAAGGTGGTGGCTTCCCCCAAATTCGAACCGTGGTGAGTCTTGTGAATCCATGTTTGCTTGTGGTGAATCCATGCACCAAAACTGTTCGAACTATGCACTAACCAACTTGTTGTTTGATTTGTGCAGGTCCGTGTGAATAATTGACTTGCTTGTCACCCTTTCTAATCCTTATCCTAAAGCTCCAGCACACCCTTCCACCCTTGAAGTGTTGCGAACCAAAGAGCGTACCCCAACTCTTCATTCTTCCACTATGTTCACCTTGGACTCACATTTAAGTCTATTAAGGAGCTTGGGAGTGTGTCAAAGGTAATGCATGTTG
>Ga0209208_10003320_pt1 | contig 23081 bp, 14 predicted proteins | sample S1TSphfallax_3_FD_187694 | JGI IMG/M metagenome (GOLD analysis project Ga0209208, IMG submission 187694) | Host-associated microbial communities from peat moss isolated from Minnesota, USA - S1T2_Fd - Sphagnum fallax MG (SPAdes) (version 2) | ecosystem: Host-associated > Plants > Peat moss >...
AGTGTCGGTCGTGGCTTGTGGCGACACGCCACAAAGAGTAAAACTAGAGAAACCAGCAGCCGAAAGCTCTAAACCCAGATCAATCACGTGACTACGATGAGTGACCAGACGGGGAAGTGTACCGGTCCGCCCACTGACTTGCTACTAGAACACCATGATCGATGCAGGCTGAGATTTTTATCTGGACCGGCCCCGGCTCAAATCCAACTGGATGGTAACGACATCAGGCCGGAGGGTTGAAGAGGGAAGCTGGAAGCGACTGGCAATCGTTTGACCAATGATTGTCGCAACGCCGCTGGAGGAAGAAACCGCTGGTAGTAGTTTCAATGCTTCACCATCGAGCATGGCGCCAAGGATTTCTAGAACAAAAAAAGATTGGGAGGGAGGCAGGGAGAGAGACGGAGGAAAGCCCGCGAGAGAGAGAGAGAGATGGGAAAGCGCGCGCGAGAGGAAAGTGTGCGTGAAAGCGTGCAGTTGAAAAGCAAGCGATGAACCAAGCAAGGAATACCAAGTTAATAGACGTGGTTTGGTGTGAAATCCACGCTTGTTATTCTCTTTGAATGTTTTTAATTTGGGGGATTTATTTTGTAAATCCCAATTATTCTCCTAATAATTCCATGATCACATACATACATATATACCTACCATGTGCCTCCTCAAATTAAGAGAATTTTTGTGAAAAGGTGTGCATTTTGCAAATCTGCAATCTAACAAGACTTGGGTAATTTTGTGGATACCCTTCATCATACTAGTTTTATTTTTATTTTTTTTCCAGTGAGTTTTCACAACTTAACCACATTATTTTGGAGGAAAGTTTTGGTAGCGCAATTTTGACTCAAAATGGCACATAATCCCCAGGAAGATTTAGCCACATCTGGCTATAAACCAGATTTGAACACAAAACTTTAATCATCCTTCTATATCATTGGGTTACACACTCGAAACCAAATTATAGAAAGTTGGCAATTTTCACTATTTCCCCCCTTCCCACCATCCCTCTTATGGCAATTGAAAACCTCTCTAAAATCATTTCATTTTCAATTTTTCAATATTTAAGTTCATGTTTTGGCGAAATTCCTCCAATAAGAAAAAAGTTGTGCCCAACCTTTGAAGAATTACAGAAGTAACATTTGAACATCAACTAACTGGAACATGACTAAAGCATCTTCTTCACATTAACTGCAGCCAAAAGCCATCATTATTCTTTCCTTGGGCACTTTATCCTACTTTGCGTGCAATGTAGGTTCGTTATCAAACTAGCACAAAGTTAATACAAATTAGCCATGATGAAAGTGCCTGATGATGCTTCCAAGTGCGCACCAGTCTGCAGCCTGCCTCATGATCATCACCAAAAAGGGCATATAAATTTCCATAAGTTCTGTTAAGAGTTTCTTAAGAGTTCATTGATCCTGAAATGATGAAAAATTTGGACAAAATCATGCGCTTTGACCAAAAGATCAGCATCTTCTCATTGGGTTCCTGAAAAAAGCATAAAGTATAAACAGTAAGGTCCAACTTTGCAGGTAAAAAGTTGTTCCTACTTTTACTTCCAAAGTCTGCAACTTCTCCTTCATTACTGATGCTGTAATTTCACTCTTAACTTTCCCAGTAACAAACTTTTATAGGAAAGATCTGGTGTAATAACTTAAGGAGAGAAGTAATGATCAGGGCATCTACTAATGCCCTAATTAAGTAGATGCCCTAATCACCCAATTCAGTGTGTAATCAGTAATTAGGTGCAGTTAGTGGTTCTTTATTAGCTCTTCATAGCTAATAAACGAAATTAAGATCCGGTGTGTAACTAACGAGAGGAGTAATGATTAAGGCATCTAGTAATTAGGGCATCTCGTAACTAAGTGTTTAATCGGTCATTAGGTGTAGCTAGCTATGGTGTTGCTTCATTATTAGCTCTCATTAGCAGGTGCTCATAACAAATTACTGTCATTAGGGATCAGCAAAGGAGGTAGAGTTCAGCTCATTAATAGTCTCATTCAAGTCATCCAAGCTAAGCCAGAGAGCTGTAGGGTTTTCATGGGGCAGTTGAGGGTTGGTTTTTTTCACTAGAATGCTGGTCACTCTCACTTTTTTTTTTCTATTTTGTGATGTTGCCCACATTGGTGATCATCCACAAGGAGATTCAGCCATGTTTGGCTACAGACCAGCTATGAAAATAGAAATTTAATATTAAAATCCTTTTATATCCTGGCTACTTGCATAGACAATGTGTAGAAACATGGCGATTTTTTGAACTTTTAAACAGTTTTCAGCAAATTTTGTTGAAGCCAAATGGCCAAAATCTGTCTCCAAAAAAACTGTGTGTTGAACTAATTTGGGAGTTGTGGAGTGTTGCCAATTGTTTGAGACAACAATAATCAATGTCAATCTTTTCTAGAATAATCTTTTGCATAATTGGGTCAAGTTTTCAACAAGCACTATGTAGTATGCACCCTAGCATGCCAAATATTTGACTATATTTTTACAAAATTGGTGAGACCCCAGGATGAAGGATGACTAGAACTCGCTATGGTGTTCATTTTCAATTTCCATATTTGGCCCTTTGCCTTGTGACATGAAGAGCAGAGTGCCCATTTCTAACCTTCCATGGCAAGATTCAGTTAAGTCACTTGTTGATCCTCTATTTTTCTACATGTATGCATGTCTGCTGTGTGCACATGTGTTTCTTTCCCCAGTCAAGTCATATCACCATATGAGGTGCCTCATACCTAATCCGGACATGGTACAAACTACAAACGTTCCGAAGCATGTGTTTCATCTTCAAAGTAAGAAATTGTAATCAATGTAAAAAGTTATACTATGATAGTTCAACTAATCCTTTGGTCCAAGACTCTTCCACACGATTCAAGAGCCAGTTTTACAAATAAATGGTCTAGGAGTGGCAAAATCTCCAAAATTCTAGGCCTGAGTCCAGCATCAGAATTCAGCAGCAGCAGCTCAATGGCGAAGTGCAGGATCCAGAAAACAAAGGATTGAATCATTAGTTGAACTAGATTTTGTGAGTTTTTCTCCAAGGAAAGACAAAATGTAGGAGACAGAAAGTGTGCAGGACCTTCCATAGGTGAACTAATTCTGATGATCTCAGACTCATCCTAGAATTAGCCTAGCAGTAAAATCTTCAAATCTCTAGCAAAATTTCAAGGCCTCAATTCCATCTGTTAACTCAGTGGCAAGTGCAGAGTCCATGGGGAAACAGGATTGATAATGAATCAGTTGGTAAAAACCAGTTTATTAAATCTGTGTTTGATGGTTTTCTCTTTTTCAAAGAAACAATCATCAGGTAAGTGTTGGCTACCTGTATAAAACCCTAACTGGCGCTTCTCCAAAGATCAAAGGACCTGGGTTTGACCCAGAACTGTGGTTCTAATTTCTACAATAAAAAGCAAAGAATTGGTCAAAGAACCTTCCCTGAACCATCAGTTCTTTTCCAGTTGATTTGAGGAAACCCCGCAACTCTTGGAAAAGTCTCATAAACCAGGAATTGACAGTTATTTCACTCTAAACTTTTTTATTAGAAGAACTAAGAACCTGAGTTGATAAACTTGTGTTTTGTAGATTAAACTCACTTTTTGTGACCTGAAATCAGTGGGTAATGGCAGGTATTTTATACCCTTGACTGATGGTTTCCCAAATGAAAGAACCAGTTTTTGACCCTTAACTGGGGCTCTAAGAACTGGCATGAAATGCCAGTTCTTTCATAAGAATCGCCACTTCATTGAAAATTTAAGAAAAGCCTAAAACCCAATTTCCTGAACAAAACCAAAGTGCTGCCCAACAAGGGTTATACTTTAGAACAAAACCAAAGAACAGCCCAAAACTGGTTCAAATCAGCAGCAGTGTTTTTTTAATTAGCGAAATCTTGCTAAAAATCGAAATTGGATTTTTTTAATTTAAAAAGAGAAGTGATTTTGAAGGTTTTTAGTTGCCAGAAGTGAGCAGAAAACAAAAAGATAAATCGCTCGCTAGATTCATATACCTGCTTTTCAGTGTTTAGCCAAACATATATGTAGAAGGATGATTAAAGATTTGTATTTTATTTCTGGTTCATAGCCAGATTTGGCTAAAGCTTTGATGATCGTCACTGTTTTGACATTTCACAATGAATGATGACCACTTTGGCTTCAAACAAAAATTCCTAAGACAAACACTGATTGGCAGGCGACAGCAGCAAATTTGCAGCAAACTCTGGTGCTATGTTTCTTTCTCTTGCTTTGACCAGCCATTGGTGTAACTACAGAAATCATGTGAACATTTCAACGGAGAGCTGAGCTGCAGCCCACTACTGTAGCAGGCTTGCAGCTTAGAATTTGTTGCAGACTGCACCCAGGACAGCCATGGCCCATCATTGTAAACACTTTTCTAGTGTATCTGGAGGGCGCCTTACCCTACCCTCAGTTCAATTTCTACCTCAAGAGATGGCAAGAGATGGAGCCTTACCCTACCCTCAGTTCAATTTCTACCTCAAGAGATGGCAAGAGATGGAGCCCTACCCTACCCTCAGTTCAATTTCTACCTACACACATCTGGCCTCTACTTGTCAAATGAATCATGGCTGTTTAAAATTATGCCAATTTTTTTCCCCAGGTGGGTAAGGACTCCAAATAGGGCTGTTCTGGGAATTTGGCTCACAACTTATCCCAGTTCCAAGCCTGCTGTCCTTCTCAAATAAATCACAACTGTTTCAAAATTCTACCTAACCTTTAACCCAGTTAAGGACCTCGAACAGGGCTGATCTGGGAATTTGGGTCTCAAGCTTGGGTCCTAGTGCTCAGCTCCCACCTTATGTGGGCCTCACATTCCCATAACCGCCCCATTCTCAGTCATTACCCTACAATACAAAACCCATTATGGATGTATCCGAATGCTCAGCTACCACTTCATGTTGGCCTCACATTCCCCAAAACAGGCCAATTTCGGTCCTTAGCCTACACTTAAGGACCCATGATGCATTTGTGGGGTAGTGTTTCTTTTACTGGCGAATTTTTGCCAAATTATGAACTGAAAAATATGTTGTCAACCAATGCAAAAGATTTTTCACAGGAAAAAATGGCCCAAATTTGTCAGATATTGAAGAATTGTTTTTCAAATTGCCAGACTTTTATGATAAGTTACAGTGGGTAGCCAAGATTATAAAAAGATTTTTTAAGAAATTTATTTTCATACTTAGTTGGTAGCCAAATTTGGGTAAATTTTAGTGACAAATTTTTGAGAAGCTGGTATATAGGTGGTGATTTTGCATAATCTTTCATAAGCTCATAGAATCTATCGTATGATCATCCTTGAACAATTCCAGGAACAATTTTTAAAACAACTTATAATTATTTCATCATTTCCCAATTTAACTACCTCATTTCTTAGTAACTATCTTTGTTCCTATCTAATTCTTTTCCCCTACGAATGGGTAGAGATATGAAAAAAAGTCCTATTTCATTTTCAAACTTAACTATCTCATCCTTTACTAATAATTACTTCACTTTCTTTTTTAATAAATACCTCCCTCTTTTACCTTACCCACCATGGATATAATGTTTAATAAAATTTAAATTAAATTAAAACTAATGTAAATAATAAGGAGAGATTGAAAACCAAATGGGAACATGACAAATAAATAAAAAGTTGAGCGTCACTGGTAGTGGGCAGCAACACGGAGCCCAAGTTATTTTGTGGATGATCGCCACTTTGACTACATCACAATCTCCTTCAAAGAAACCCAAACCCTGTTCAAGGGAGAGGAAGTGTGGCTATGGACATGCAGGGATGACAGGAGAGGGGCTGCATGATGAGGGGACGAGCGAGCAAGCGAGCGAGCGAGGTGGGGATCGATGCTGCTGCTGCAGCCTTTTCACAACAACACCTGCAGCAACATTGAAAGCGAAGTGACATGCTGTCGGCGCTTTAAGACACATTACAGACGACCTAGCTCAAAAAAGAAAGTAAAAACAAAGCATTAAACAAAAAATCCACAGATCTTCTTGCAACAGCAGGAGACTGGAGTCTAGCGTCAGAGAGATAGTTAGCATTGATTGATGTTGGAGAAGCGTCGTCCACCCTGCCTGCCTGGGTGGTGCAGTACTTAACAAGTTTACGCAGTCACTACTGATCACGATCCATCACGGCTGCCCTGCTGCTTTCCTCGTTTACCACTCTGCAAACTCATTATAACTCCCATCACTCTCTCATAATACCACAACTCTATGTACTAGTTAATTTACTGCCAGGTTTTGTTTTACAGCTGCAGCAGATCCATCATCATCAGGTCTGCCTGAGCCTTGTTGACTACTCTTGGACTCTACACTAGTCTCCGCTGCTTTGACTACCTACATGAACAGTAGTAGCTGAATTTTTATTTTTTTTGTTGTAGCTGGGGTGAAGGTTGCAGGTAGGCAGGCAGGCAGCTTGGGCCGCCGTGAGTCCTTGACTGCTCATGTTAGATGCATCATTGGATCCCCTTTTGGCTGTATTCTCTTTTGATCATCAGCTCTCCAATTTTGTCCACCGCCTGCTACTGCATGCTGCAGCAGCTGGGGGGCCATCATCATCTTCATCATCATGTTGGTCAATTTTTGGAGCTTTTGTGGGATTTACTACTGCTACAAAAGAAATCCCAGAATTTCTTTAACTGACCTGACTAGCTTAGACTATCATCATGATGTTGGTCAATTTTTTAAGCTTTTGTGGGATTGCTATACTACAAAAGGAATCACAGAATTTCTTCAAAGTGACCTGAAGCTTGACCGATCATCAGCATGTTGGTCAAATATTTAAAGGTGTATTTGTGATACTGCTGTACTTTAAACTGATCACAGAATTCCTTCAACTGGCTTGAACTTCAAATCCATAAAATTAATGATCAAGTCAGCCAAAAACATTTCTCTGAAATTTTGCATCTAGGCAACACTTCTTTTCATAAAAAAAAACTGTCACAAGATTCTTTTAAGATGCCTTTTAGTTTGCCACATTTTGAGCAGAAAAACATGAAAGTTGTCATATCTAGACGCTGGATTCATTGAGGTTGCCAAAACATATCAGGATTTAGAAAATGTCTACTGTCCTCTGTGACCTGTAGCCAAATTTGACTCTTTCCTCTTGTGAATGGTTGCCATTGTGGCTACATGACAAAATTGTAAACAGGAAAAACCCCCTATTCCAGTTTAGCATGTATATTATGAACAGTCAACCTGTATCTACAATGTACATACCTAATAGCTCACCCAAGTGCCTTGGCTGGGTACCTAGCTAGATAGTAACCACTTACATCCCTCTTTACTTACCTATGAGGCTAACATGCTTATGTAGGTAGTTGTTTTTGTCATGTGTCATGTGCCACTATATGAGCACCCAACACCATTGAAACTAACAAAGTCCACAGACAAAAAATGGGTGAAACCCCACAAACTCAACCCCCCCCCGCCTAAAAAAGTTAAAATCATGTTCACATTGAACTGATTCCCATCAATACAGTAAAATCTTAATTTGCATTTTATAGTAAATACATTATCAGGGTAGAATGAGGTGGTCCAAGTAGGAGGGTCTAGAAAATATAGAGGTTACCCAGGTTCCACCTTGTTATCTCAATTTGTAGTTTCATCCCACAACTAAGTCTCAATTGGGTCTCCTATGGATAGTGTACTGGTGGGTGCTGGGTCACATAGTCCCATATATAGCTGGGTGTTGATTTGAAGGGCATCTATCATAGGTAATGGCTTAAACTTTTGGAATTATTGCAAATTTTAGGTAGAAACGAGTGTTATATTGGTGGGTGCTAGTTATCAACATGGATAATGGCTGGCCATGTATAAACATTTATTTAGATTTTGGCCATTTTCTCATATTCGGCATTGTAGGTAACCAGCAGACCTACATCTTGTGTATATCCTCACGCATATGTATATTCATGTCAAGTGTGACCTTGCAATATGCATATTTACAGGTAACTTTTTATAAGATCTTGAATATTTATCCTAGCAAGTTATTATAGAGGTGAGGTTTTTCTGTAGGGTAATTGGAGTGTGATTGGGGCAAGCAACTTGTGTTGTAGCGGGCAGAATTTTTTCAAGAACTAGGGTTCAATGCTCTTTGTGTGCTCTCATGTGAGTGGAAAAAAATTGTGATCATCTAAATTTTGAATATGCATAACCTTTGTATATATTTGTAATTAATTCGAATTTAAGAACTGACAAATTCATATCCATTGAAAGAAAAAAATTGAATTTGAATACATATCTACCTTGATAAATAAATTGATGGAATTTTTCAAGGCATATCCATTTGTTAAATCTTTTTACAAAATATGCCTTATTGGTATACTGTGTTTAACCTTAAAACATACAAGGTCTACCATCATATACCATGGGAACTTAGACAATGATTTGAAATTTTGGTCAGGTGTTTATATATTTCTTGCTTCCTTCCTCACTTATTAAGTTATGCATCCTCAACTGTAGACTAAATTATGCAACTGCTGGTTTGCAGAAGTCTCATTACCAGCAGGCATTCTAGAGAAAAGCTCTGCAGCCTTATGAGTTCAAACTTGTACTATCTCATAGGGCCTGCTCAAGCTAAAAAGACCCATCAGAATGTCACTGGTCTGGCTACAGGCAGAGGTTTTTTCTTAATTTTGTGATGCAACCACACTGGAAATCATCCACTAGAGGAGTTAGCCAAATTTGGCTCCAGGTCAAAGAGGAAAGTAGAAAATTTTAAGAATCCTGCTATATTTTGGCTGAAACAAAAATTTCCATATACAGGGCAATTCCAGAAATTGTTTCCTGGAAATCTGGGAACTTTGGCACATTTTTTCCACAAAAATCCTTTACATGAGTTGCACTTGCATTTCTCTTTTGTTTCCAAGTCCTGAAAATTCACCCCCAAAAACACTGACAAAAATTTGTAAACAATGTTAAGTCACACATGCTTTCAGTTTTCTTTCATCCTTAATTTGCATCTGTTTTAGCATTAGTTCATCACAGATTGATGCAGTTGTGGTGGGAGAGGGGGGGGTGGCTGGTGTCTCATTAGAATCAGTAAAGATTTTTAGAGGAATAGGTGGCACCATGGGTACAGAGTAAAAAGTAGTTATAATCTCACTCTCTCAGGACAACAAAATGGTGGGTGAACATAAACCTTACATATGACAGTGGCTGAATTCAATCTGGTTAAACTGGAAGTGGTCAGGTCTGGTTCCATGTATGTACTATCTACTTGGCCCTCCCCAACCCCCGGGGTTCCAACTTGGGAGCACACAAGAGGGAAGGGATTAAACTGCAAAACAAAATAAGCTAGACATCACTCTTAGCACGGTTCATTGAGAAAAGAAAACAAATGAGGAATTCCATCCATTCGGGTATGTATATAACATTGTTGACTACTGTAACATTATAACAAGGGAATTGGGGTATAATTGGGTGTTGGTGAAAAATTGTGTAAAACCCATCCCCATTTATTACTGGTTGGTCTCATATATGTCTTAGCAAAGTTAGTGAACTCGGTGAACTAACACTGGGCTTTGATTTAGTTGGAAAGACTTCCCAAAGCATCAGACAAAAATGATGCACTGTTTTCAAAGAAGAAGGCCCTCCTAATTGCTCTGCTAAAATTGCTGTCCCCTTGACGAAGGTGAACTACTTACCTTACTTCAATTTCATAGCCAAGCTTCTGCACCTTGGTGACAATATTAGAGCTCCTGTGATATATTCTCGGAACCCACAAACACATGCTTGGCTTGGGAAAGGAAGTGCGGCTGGTGACTCTTTCATGAAAGTACTAAGTTTACTCTTGTCCTTGTGAGGCCAGATGGAATGTGCAGGCGCATTATCAACTGCAATGGAAGAATAGGTCAAACTAAGCCCCTGTTCATGTAAAGAAATACCAGGGTCATAACATCACACACAAGGCCATATTGCAATATCTGTCTAACCCTTACTAACTAATCCTAAAGAGGTTTGGCTTAAAGATCCTAAATCTGTCAAACATGCTAAGGAAAAGAATTTAAGTATATAAATTAATGAAACATTAATGGTCAAGCATGCCTTTCTAAACCCATCTTGATATTTTTAATGCAATTTTCATTTGATGGTACTAGGATTCTATTGGGGACTTACGAGAGAGGCAGGGAGGGGGACTTCTAAGGTACTATAAGGGAGGTTTAAAGGTGATGCCATTTCAATTAAATTACTAAGGTATGTGGAATGTAAGGTATTGACGATTCCAGTGCAGGTGTAAGAATTATCATATTTACAAATAACCAAGGATAATAGATATTACATTCATCCCATGTATAATTAGGTCTAGCAAAATAATACTCTCTGGATGGACACATTGGGTGCAATCAAAAAACAACAAGTACCCCAGGTGTCCCAAGGCCATGATACATTTGAGACTTACGGGTTGTGGTTGATGATAACTCCACTTCCTGTTGAGCATTCTTTGCTCGTGAAGGTCAGTTCATAATGGGTGGATCATTCACGTGTGTATGTGTGTGTGTGACTTTGAAGTTTTAATCCAGTGCACATTGTCCAACATATGCAATATACAGAAGAAACCTAACACATAAGCTTGAATCATGAATTGCCTTGAAAGGAATGGGGGGAGGTAAGCAGCCAAGCTCCAGACTCTGGAATCTGCACCCTGGATCCTCTTGCTCTGCTGAGTGGAAGAACAGGTGATCCATCTATCTGGTTGTGGCAATTGATTTCAAGGCTTCCTGTTCTAATTTAAGCTTTTGCACTATTCTTAGGGACCAGAGTGAACAAGCAGCCACGACCACCACCACCACCAACACACCAATCACTGTTTTTCTTCTGGAAAATTTTCACAATTTGGTGAGGAAAAAAGGGGCTGCGAATCATACAAAGGATTTGTTAATTTTAGACCATCAGCTCTTGCACGTCGCCAAAATTTAGCAGAGCTAGGAATATAATTTCTTCTTTCCACTCTGACTTGTAACCACATTTGGCTAAGTCCTGTTGTGCATGATCGCCACCAGTCCACCTACCTCACCAAATTGGGGGAAAAAAAAACAAAAAACCCCTGACATCAATCCATTGGAAAGCCTGCCCGCGTTGTAACTTGTAACTAAGTATGACTGCACAGTTGTGAATGAAGCTCATCAACTGAGAGAGAGTGTGTTGATGGTTGTGTATTAAATGGTGTACCTTTGGACAGGGGAAATACGTCACAAGCTGATGATCTATGTATGTGCCTGCCACTTACTTAATAATTCTCTCACAATCCCCCAAAAACACACACCAGACAAATCCAGGGATTTGCAGGGAATCAGCGAGCGTGCATCGATAGCTGTGATTCCATCACCCAACAGCATTCAAATGAGCTTCCACTCCCCTCCTCTTACTACCTAGCTGCTGTAATAATAATGCATATAAGTAGCACATGCAGTCTCCCCCCCCTCCCCCAAAATTCTGAACCTCATTCATTACACACAACCTGCAACTACCATTTAATTAGAAGGCAGCTGCAGAAGCATAGATTAGAATGCTGCAAAAATTTCATATCATTTGTATGATCACCGGTGGCTTAGGGTTTTGTGATTCACCATTTGCAATTGCCAATTGCCCCATCTATCTATCTATCTATCTATCTATCTGAAGCAGGGTTTCATCAACCTAGCAATCATCCACAAGAGGAATTAGCCAAATTTGGCTACAGCCCAGAGAGGAAAGTTTTTTTTAAAAATTTCCTGCTGTGTTTTGGCGACCTCCTAGAACCCATTTGTCTAAGTACGAAGATGTAAGAATTATTTCCTTAAAATCTGGCGTTTTTGGCACTTTTTTTTCCCCAAAATCCTTTGTATTATGTTGTGCTGGATTTCTGGTTCTCACCACTGTGCACAAATTCTCTCTTTCAAAAGCATTGATCTGAAGTCCTCCCTAGTCTAATTCCCGCCACCCTTTGGACCTCAGTTTTCAATTCCATGCCCAGTTTGAAGCTATCCACCAAATCACTGTAACTTGGGGAGGAAACAAAAAGAATGGAGACTAGTTCACACACTTTAGGTGAACTATGAGTCACCTAGTATAGGGTTTAGGGGATTCTGGGTTTAGGGCTTAGGATTTAGGGTTCAAGTTGTATGGTTTAGCATCAAGGATTTAAGGGTTTGAGGGTTTAAGTTGTGGGGTTTGGATTTTAGGGTTCATAGTTGAGGTTTTTACTGTTGTAGGGTTATGGGATTTAGGGTTCAAGGATTTTGCATTCAAGATACAAAAGAAAAACGTTAGATGATACAAGATCTTCTCTCTCTATAAATGTATATATGCAAAGTACATTACATATCAATGTTGTACTGATCTTTGCTCGTACCATGTTAGAACATTCTGATGCTGGTATCTAAATTCTAATACATCAGCAGATCTGTTTTCCTGGTGTTAGATATTCCTTGGACTTTGATCTGAGTCAAAGTTAAGAATCTGTATGTATTGCACAGAATTGATTGTGCACAGAAGTGATTGTGGATTCAATTCATGGCTGCACATTGCAACAGAAAGTGCTCTCTTGTAACTTGTAACTTTAAGCCAATTACCCAAACAATTACCATGAGCCTGGATTTCATCAATTGGGCCAAACATCTGGTTGAGTCTAAACCCTTGCACTTTGGGAATGTGAATGTCCCCCACCCATAAGCTTTCCCCATCATAAAGCCCAAGGTTTAACATGAATTTGAAATTTGTAAAGCACTCAGAGAAATTTCCTAGTGTATTATTTGGAGGGCACCTCATATATATAAATATACCGCCCACTTATTAAGGAGTAACCGTAAGAACCCTCCCCCTTCTTGCGCCTCATCATCTACATATCTCTAGGTAATGTTCACCTTGTGCTTTACTATCCATCAAACCCATTGGTGGGGAAAGGCCCCAAAATGCAGGGCAGAGTCTGGTCACCCCTCATCCTAGGTCTCTCTACCTTTGGAATGCCCCCAGCCTGGGGCTTTACCCTACACTGAAGAACCACAATTGGAATGTTGTGAAATAACTGAAGTAGAAAGATGGTGATACAAGATTGTGACAATATTGGCATAATATGGTTGAATACTACAATGGGACTTGTTAATCCCCCTGAATGGAAAATGCTCCACAAAATTTGGAATTTAATATTTGATATAATAATGATGATGTCCATTGGGGAGGACCATGTATGGTCTGATTGGTAATTTTTATTCCTGGTTAAAGTTGTGCTGAATGACACTTGCACACTTGAAAATATGAATAGAACAAATACGCAACTAAATACACATAATGTTTTTCAAAAGATGAGCTTTCTAGAGTTGATCAGGTTGGAGTTTTTTTTAGAGGAACTATCAAGTTTGTGTTTAGTGTTTTTCATAAAATGGATGACCCATTGATCTTGAAGCTACACTTTTTTTTTTTACATTGCTGGTTCCTTGGGTTGACAAGTCTAAGCTTTATGAGGTTCATTAGTTGTGATCTCAAAGCAAGGTCAAGTCTTTTTTTTTTAATTGTTGATATAAGCATTTTTGGCAAGGAAATTTTCTCAAAGTTTTGAATCTTTTTGAAATAAAATGTCCTTTTAATTTCATTTTCCTCCAAGTTACCAAACTCCAAGAAATGTGTTGGTCTTTAATCTTCATGGTGAAACTCATAATGGGTGGAAATGAAAAAATAAAATCATTAAAAGGAAATGGCAAGAGAAAAAAACCCATAGAAAGGGAGTCTTTGTAACACCAAATGGGCTATTAGGGGATGCAAGTTGTAAATAATAATTCTATGGCCTATGGATAGAAAGATGAGTAAATATGAAAATAAATAATTCAAGTTATGGGTCCTACCTTGAAATTTTATGACTACAAACGAATAGGCTTGGACTCATATGAATAATTTGGTTAATTATTTTGGGTTGAATATAATTGAAAATGAATTATATGAACTTGATTAGATCCTAAGAAAAAAGATTTCAAATAATTGAATGACATGTTCATAGGAAAGACGATAGTTTTAGAAAAATAATATGTGACATAATATTAGTGGCTTGTAGTTGATGAATGGGAATGTTTAATAGATGTAGATGATTTTTTTTTAAATCATTTATTCCTCCTTTCAACTATGTAAAGGGTTGTGGGCAAAGCTTTGGGATCCTTTTTTTTCATAATTTCATGTTGTTACTTTGTGTTAAGCCTTGGAATACGTTTTTTGTGTAACAACCTTCTGCCATGACAAATTTGTGTTTTTTTTATTGTGAAAATGTTCGGAAGAACAAATGTACTTGTTTTTTTCATAACCAATCCTCTTTTTTAAAAAATCCTTAGATGCATGTGATGAATTCCCCAATGGATGTAACCCATGTAAAAGCCAAGTTGTAAGCATCTGGGTGATCCTAGCCTAAGAATTTGTAAGTTTCTTTTTTTGTATTCTTCAAATGTTTTGTACATGGTGTGGATGTTGTGTGAGACTTTAATTGTGTGCAACCTACTTATGTGATGGTAGAAACTTAATTTAAAATTAACCCTCATGAGTCATAAGCTTAATCTTTTTTTTTATTACATTTTTCATGGTAAAATTTAAATGGAGTGAGAAGAAGAATGAAATCATGAAAATAGAGCAAGAAATGAAAAAATTCACAAAGTCACATCAAGAATATTTGAAATGAGACAAACAAATTTATAATAGTACAAACTAGGTCCCTAAAATCTAGCCCCAAATCCCTATAACATGGTTTATATCTTATACCTATACATTTAACACTTGGCCCCAACCTAAAATACTTAAAAGTCATTAAGTCAAGTCTTTTGCCAAATATAACCAAACCCCACAAAACCCAAGTTGGACTCAAGGTTGGCTTTTTCCACATTTTGACCTATGGAGGGGGTGTTTTTGTGCTAATGAGTATCACTTAAAATATCACAAATGTAGTTTTATTGCACATAACAACTAAAACAACTTTAGATTATTGACCAACTATCAAGATATATGAAAATCAAATACTATATTACTTAAACACATACAATGATTAATAATTGATAAAATTTGCTATTTTTACATGTCATAAATTAATAATTACAATGTCCTTTGTAAAAAAAGGACTTTTGTTACAACCAAAAAAGGAACTCCATTTTTCACAATTTACATTATTTTTTATTGGAACTTATTGAATCAATATTAAATGTTATACAATTCTTAAAAATCATCATATAATTTCAATTCTATACACCAAAGTTTAATTGAACTTGAAAATATCCTCTATAAACTTTTTTTTTTTAAAGTTCTAGGTGAAACTCATTAACATGAAGACACCTTAAAACAAGGCGGCCATGTAATGGGTCTTCCCTTTTCATTGAAACCCATCAGGCCAACTAGTTAGACTGAAAATTCAATTATAGCCAACAGTACAACTAACATCTTATATCTTCATTTTTAAACCTCAGGAAATTTACTTCAAAAGAAAAGACTAGAGTTAGATGTTTTCCCACTACAACAAAAGGTGTCATTATATGTCAAGTGATTTCATTGGACTATGAGTGAATTCATTGGTTATACTGAATGGGACCTAATGGGAAAGCAATGAATTTACTAGTCTAGTGAACATGGACTACTAAATTACACCCACATTTTGTAATATTGCCTTGAGTATATATGGACATTCTATACTTGAAATACAATGTCAAAGTTCTTGGAAACTTGCATAAAACAAATCCTTTTATTGTCCTCCATGGTACAAATATGGTACTAAACAAGTTAACCTTTAATTGACATTTGACCAAAATTATTGCAATCCAAAAATAGGATTAGTTTTCGCAAACATGTCTAGAAGTCATGTAAGTCATTGGAATTTGGAAGATTTTACTTGGAGTTGTAGAGGACTTGAAGGTGGATCTTTTGGTTTTTTAAAAATTACATTTGGATAAAAAGTTTTAAAATTATCACCATTGAAACTTTGGAGTTTTAATTTTGAGTAGTTTTCAAAATTGCATGTGGAGACTTACATCAAGATTGCATGCTTCATATTCTATAAAACTTTGGTGTTCTAAGTAGAAGGCATGCATATGAATCATGTTCAAAAAAAAGTCCAAGAAAAAGTTTAATTAAACCAGGAATCCAATGTGTTCCTTGAAAATACTTTGGGTCTATTTGAGAAATCAAAAGGTGTTCCATTTGTTCCCAAATGCAAACAAACATTATTAATACCTATGTTGGTCTTTATCTTTTGTACTTTTTATGGGAAGGGGTGTTATAGAGGGGGAGGACCAACTTTATTTTATTTTGTTGATACTTGATGGGGAAGAATGGGGATGAACCTTTTATTTTCAACATTGATAGAAAATTGGGAAATTTTCTCAAACTCTTAAAACCACAAAATTGAAAAAGATTGTGATACACATACACACAAATCTACAAAACAAATGACAAAAAGTTGGAATTTTTTGTGAAATTCTCACACTACTACAAAAGTGGGGTGCAATTTACTAGCCTAAATCAATATGGGACCTTGAAAGTGAAATAACTTCATTGCATTTTATTGATTTCACCATGGTGAAAGTTATTTCATTATAATATCACTATGTAAACATCATGTTTCATTACTAGTTAACAAAATTCACTATTACAAATTACTATAATAAATATGTTTTTTTAAAATGTTTTTTTAAATATTCTATCTATGTTACTTTATGATGTACCCTATATTATTTTAAGTTAATTTAGTTATTCTAACTTATATTTTATATTGTTATAAGCTATTATAAATTATTGTACCTTAAACTATTATACATTATTTTACCTTAAAGTATCTTAACTAACTTATTATAAGCTTTTAAGTTATTCTAAATTAAATTATTCAACTAACTTTAGCCTATACCTTAGGTTATTTTATTTTAAATTAATATATGTTATTTCGAGTAAAACTTTAAGTTATTCAAGGTCGTTCTACTTTATGTTATTATAAATTATTTTATTTTAAATATAATAACTTAAAATAATTTAAAATACCCTACAATATAATAACTACCAATAGCTTATGATATTATAACATAGAATATCCAACAATAATTTATAATACAATAATCACCAATATTTATAATATAACATATAATAACCAATAATAATTTATAATACAATAACCACTAATAACCATTTATATAATAATCATTAATAAACACTAATATCCACAATAGAATATTCCTTAATAGCCATTCACCAATAGCCAGTAATATAATAACCATTAATATAATAATCATTAATAAACACTAATATCCACAATAGAATATTCTTTAATAGCCATTCACCAATAGCCACTAATATAATAACCATTAATAATGACCAATATGTAATAACAAAATATTCACCAATGGCCATTAATAAAATAACCACAATAACCATTAATAGAATAGCCACCAATAGCCATTAATAGAATAGCCACCAATAGCCATTAATAAAATAATCATTAATAGCCATTAATAGAATAACCACCAATAGCCACCAATAGAATAACCACTTATAATACCATTAATATCTATTAATAAAATAACCACCAATAATTATTAATAAAATAACCACTAATAAAATAGGTAGCAATAGCCACTAATAACCACCAATAACCCTAATAAAAGAACAACCAATATCCATATATCAGAATTACTTAGGATTGCCAAAAATAATCTAGGGTGAATTGAAATTAATAAAAAATAGTCATATAATAATTGAAAATAGTTTAACATAGGTATTATTATATTAACAAAAATCTTATCCATTTATTTATTTATTTATTTTCAAAAGAATGGTCATTGAAATGTTATTGAATAATGATATTCAATTTTTTTATTATTCAAATGATTTTAAACTTTCAAAAGGAAATAAATGTAATTATGTACATTTTTGAATTTTTTTTAAAAAAACTTGGGTCATTTCATTTGAACAAAGTTTCAATAAGATATGAATTTTCAAAGCTTATGTTTTTGTAATGTTTAAAATGAAGTATTTGATAAATAGAATGTAATGTAACATATTAACACAACAACTGGGGTGGCTTGATGGTAAGGGTGTATGCCTTCGTTCCAAAGATTAAAAGATCAAACCTCATGAATGGTGTTGTGTGTGGTCAAAAATGGTATGTTGACCAAATATTCTCCTATCTAATTCTTAAAATAGGTGCCTAGGTTGATTATGTGTCCTGCACACTTAAACTAGGTTATTAACCTAGCTTAGGTAGTGACACATGTCCATAAATCATAGGTTTAAAAAACACATGAAATTATCAAAAATATTATCTATTAAATAATTAAATTTTAATTGATTTCCATGCTGGTTAGTTAATTAACTAGCAATTGAATGGTTTAGTAAATTTGTATCACTTGAAAGTAACCTTATTTCATAAAGTACGAGTGAAACAACTCATTATCTATAGCAACTGGTCCCCATTCACTAAGGGGTTAAATAATTTCACTAAGTAAAAATTTTGAATCCACTCAAAATCTAATGAAATCCAGAATGAACTAGGACGCATTTTGTAATAATGTCAAAACATGAAAATTAAACAAAGTTGGAGCTTTTTTAATTCCAAATTTGGAAAGTTTTGACAATAAATTAGAAAAAATTATCAACCATCTTTTTTTTAATTGTGTATTTGAAACTTGGATAAACTCACTAAGTTTTTGGGAAAATTGAGCAAAATTTCAATATCACAAAATGAAAAAGAAAAAACATGGCAAAGAAGGAATGATCCAAATGTTTGTCACCGAATGCATTTGAAGCAATTTGGTTGTGACAAAATTGATGACAGGAAGAGCATGAACCATCATTGACTTTTCAAGCACTACAAATTAGGATGCATTATGTATCTATTCAAATGTTGTTAAGGATACTTGCCAAAAATTAGCACTACTTTCATTATCATTGTGGGACCTTGGATTCATTCTAATAGAACTCCAAAGGAATCATGATTAGTATATATATTTTTTTTTTAATGTGATCAATTTTTTTAATGTTTCTCTATGCTTTTCAAATAGTTATTCCAACCTTGGAGCTTCTTTTCAACAAGGTGCCCTTCATATGCAAAAGTTTGCATGTCTTTAAAGATCAAATTTTTCTCACAAGAGAAGAATTGGAAATGGGCAATTTGGCTTTGTGCATGTGGTAGCTCAACCCCAAGTTGAATGGTTTGCAATGGTTTGATAGGCACATCACACATTGGGGTCAAGCTGAACCAAATTGGTTCATCTTAATGTTTATGGGTTAATCTCAAAAAGGAAAATCTCTCCTAGATTAAATCAAACAAAAGCAAAAGTTTCACAAACTTCTTGATGTTTTTTTAAATCACACAAATAACCCCAAAAAAATAAGTTCATGTATGATAATTTGAAAATAATCCAAATAGATTGGAACTAAGAAAATTGGACAACATGAAGAAAATGGAAAACAAATGAAAGAAATTTTGACAAATATATTCATGATGCTACCCAACGCAAGGACAAACATGGACGGAAACTAAAAAATATATCCAAGGTGAAAAATATCTTTTGCTTTAAAGACAACTTCATTTTGAAATTTGGAATGTCAATATAAACATATTAATTTGTTTCAAGGGTGTATGATAGAATTTTCTATGTATGAAACCCTAAAGGGAATCAACTTGGAAAATGGTCATGAAAGCTATTAATAGACCAAGGAAATATATTCAAGCCACATTAAGCTTGATAATTCAGCCAATTAATTCAATATACTATACCTACAACTCATGTTCAACAAGATTTGTCAAAATAATTAACTTTTTGAAAAATCAAAGTTTGGCAACATGAATTTCAATCTTTCAGAATCTTGACAATACTTGGTAAGTGTGCTAAATTCACTTCTAAGTTTTAGAGCTATATTGGTGTCCAAGTGTTTTGAATGGTCTTGGATTTGAGTTTTTGAAATTTTGACAAAACTATTTTTAGTTTTCTTTTTTTTTTCAACTAGCCCTCTTCGGAATTGTTAATGCCAAACATGAATTGTAGATATGATATTTAAAAGCATTTTAACTCTTCATGATGGAAAGAACATACACAAAAGTAGCCTACTGAAATTCTAAAAAGCAATTTGATGTTTCATACCTTTAAACCATCTTCCAATCCATCATTAGTTCATTAAAAAATCTAATATGAAGATGTTTTCTATAGAACAAAAATATGTAACATAAAATCAACCATCCCTACTCACAAGGCTAACCTTAGATTGTGCATGGATTGTTTTACATATACATCAAAAAGCTCATTTAGATTCATACTCCTTAACTTACTTTGTTTCAAATGTCAAATTATGAGATTCTTAAGAAAAAATATCAGTTGCCACAATGGATCATTATTGGCTTAAAATTTATAGCATACAAGTCTTTACAAAGAATTAATTTTCTATTAAAAATTTCTAGTTCCATGTGAACCATGTTCAAATATTTGTTTTCAACCTAGAAACTACAAACTATCGTAATCATAATGGCATCTATGTTTCATCTGCTAATTGAAGGCCATTGTAAGTGAAGATGAAAATTTGAAATACATTCACCCAAGTTTTTAAAAACTCCAACCCCTTACAAGAATATTTCATTACCAAACGTTAGTTGTAACTTGCTTAATAGAATTCCAATGATCCACTAATGTTTACCCATTGATTATTAAAACCATATTTAAGGGACCAACACCTTTGCCCTTGCACCATTCAAACTAGCCTTTTTTTTTAGTGGCAAAATTACAATAATTGATGGTTATGAAAAACAATTCAAAGAATTCGCCAACATTGGTTAAGCCTCGGTATGAAGTAAAAAGTGAAAGCACATTGGGGGGGGGGCATTTTAGGCAAAAAAACATTGTGTTCTTTTTTGGGTATATTTGGGTAGTTTTTGGAGGTAGTTTTTCTTTGATTTCATATAAGATGGATTTTGATACAAAGGCCTCCAGCATAATCCTTATCGTCTTTCAAATAAAAATAATTTTTCAACAAAATGTTTTTTTTCAACACACTTATGCTCATTTGAATGAAAAACGTATCTAGATGTTTTTTGTGAAATCACATGAGTCAAACTTTTCAATTGTAATTGAAATGGTACAATCAATTTATATTCAATATATGAATAAATAATTCGTCAAGTTTTGCAATTACTTAAATCATTTTAAGAATACATTTGCATTTTGCAGTATATTGTGACAACATTTAAATTATCACAAAAATATGATTTAGAATCATTTAATATTAATAAAATATTGCAGTTTCCTTTGAGTCTTTCATTATTTGGCTATTGAACTACCTTGTTTTGAGTAAAATTTATGAAAACCTATTTTAATATTAGTTTGGTGGAAGTTGAAAGTTGCATAGTTTTGAAAAACAATATTTGTGTCAACACTTTTTGGCCACTGTAATGTGCTATCACCCTAAAAGTATGAATATGTATATTAAATAATAGACCGGTCCAATATGAACAAACACATGTGCCCCATTCATGTTTGTACGGGGCTAATATTAAGGTTTAAAGCTATAATATTAAACCAATATGGGGACTCCTTCAATGTGGTTACACTGGATTCTCATAATCTCCTTGGACTTGTACCAACTAGCTCCTTTCAATGGGGCATGTGCATGCGAAAAGAAGTCATTTTTTATTTATAGCATCACCTTTCAACTTTCCATAAGCCACATCTTTGAACAAATTGTTGTGCCCAAATGAACAAAGGATAATCATGTCCTAGCCCATTTGTTCTTGCTTTGAAACCTTTAAGATTCCAAAATGTTTAGGTGTGTGCTTCTTCTTTAATTAGTTTGGTGGCCATTGTCAATGGTTTGATTTTCATTCATAGTTTTCATCATAAGAGCTTCAATTTTGTAGTGGAATGTTGTGTAACATCCATGAATTTTTGTGTGTTTCGTGGATCTTACAATTACTACTTAATGGAAGTTGGAACCTAACATATTGTTTTCAACTTTTGAATCTTGTTTTGGGGATGAATCATGAAATATAAGGTTCATAGTTCTAAACCACAAGATATTGGCTAGAATGAAATAGCATCCACTAATGCACCAATTGGTCATTCTATGCATAGGATGGGTTGCACTTTTTCATTTGGCTTTTAACCTTACATTAACCAACTTTGTACCATAGCTGCTAACTTTGACCTTTTTTGATTGGCCACTATTTTGATTGGCCACCCTTTAAACTAACAACCATCCCCCCTACCTACCTACCAACCTTACTTACCTTATATCTTTTCCTCATTAAACCTCTACCTTTTACCAAAACCTCTATCTTTTATTAACTAAAATTGTCTTTCAACAAAACCTTTATCTCTTCCTAGTTAAACCTCTACCTCTCATCAAAACTTTTATACTTGTTAGTTAAACCTTTACATATCAACAAAACTTTTATAAATCATGGTTAAAAATCTACCTTTCAACAAAATCTCTATACTTTTTGAACTAAAATGTTACCTCTTAGCAAAACCTCTTTATTAACCCCCTTACTTACCTACCCACCCACTACATGCATGCCTACCTACTTGTTATATATATAAAAAAATTTGCATTTGTATATTTTTGTATAATTATTAATGTTTATGGCATCTACCATTAGAACTATTTAGTGTTTATGTATTTATTTTGTGGGTTAAATAGTTTTAAACTTTAAGGCTGATTCTTGCACTCATTAGTTTTTTCCATTTTAAATATCTTAAAGAGTGTAAAGGTTTTGCCAATAAGTAAAGGTTTAACCAAGGAGTATAAAGGTTTTGCCAATAAATATAGGTTCAGCCCAGGAATAAAAATGTTTTGCTGATAAGTAAAGGTTTACCCAAGCAATAGAAAATTTTAACCAATAAGTAAAGGTTTAGCCATAATAGGAAATTTTTGTCGAAAAATAGAGGTTTAACCGAGGAGAAAAACAATTTTGCCAAGAGATAAAGGTTTAGCCAAGAAGAGATAGATATTTTGTCAAAAGGTAAGGATTTGGCTTGAAAGGATAAAGAGTAAGCAGGAAGGGGGGTTGGTTGTAGTTGGTAGGTAGGGATAAGATAAAAGTGAATAGGATAGCTAGGTTTGTAGAGTAGCTAGGTGGGAGGGTAGTATGGAGGTCAGGGCTGAGAA
>Ga0209208_10003321_pt1 | contig 23073 bp, 17 predicted proteins | sample S1TSphfallax_3_FD_187694 | JGI IMG/M metagenome (GOLD analysis project Ga0209208, IMG submission 187694) | Host-associated microbial communities from peat moss isolated from Minnesota, USA - S1T2_Fd - Sphagnum fallax MG (SPAdes) (version 2) | ecosystem: Host-associated > Plants > Peat moss >...
GCTTGAGAAACTTTGATCCTTCTACTTAGTGACTGTGGTGGTGGTGCATTGACGTGAAGAAGAGGAAAAAGAAACAGAGAAGAAGCAAAGTTGAGAACTTGAGAATCTTGGATTCTCCTACTTGGTGAGTGTTATGGTTCATTGGCGAGAAGGAGAAGTAGAGGCATAGGTGAGAGCTTGAGAAGCTTTGATCCTCCTGGGAGCCGTTATTGAGCTTTTGAGGTACAAGCACTAGCTCTAGGTAGGAGGTAATAAGCAAGCACTATGAGAGCTTAGGCATCTTCTTCACGCATCACCTCCTGCATGTCTGCCTGCTTGCTGCTCTGGTATCGGTTGCTGTTGCAAGTCTTTCTTCCAGACTTTCATTCAGATCCTGTTGCTGTTTCAAGTGTTTCTCCCCGGTTCTTTCAGATCCTGTTGCTGGTTGCAAGTCTTTCTCCCGGTTCTTTCAGATCCTGTTGCTGCTTGGAAGTCTTACTTCCAGTTCTTTCAGATCCTGTTGATGGTTGCAAAACTTTCTTCCAGTTCTTTCATTTGCTGGGTTTTTCCAGGTATTCTAGAATATGGGGATGCAGGCGGGGATTGATTATCCAAGGCATTCATTGATTCGTCTCTGAGTGTTGGTAAAATGCTCTTCTACAACACATGATCATTTCTTCTCTGTGGCCTCTGATGGGTGTCTAAGTGTTGCTCTTCTTCACACATGCAGCAGGTGCCAGGTGTTCTTCCTTCTTCTTCTAAGCTTATACCTGTGAAAGTGGGCGAAGGTGAAGTGTTGGAAACTAGGTAGCAATGGGGAAACCAAACAAAACCACAGCATGGTTTCAAGCAGTGAAGAAGGCTTTCAGGTCACCATCAAAGGAAAAGTCTGACAACAAAGATTCAGATACGGTGAAAGTCAGTAGTCCCATGCACTGCTACTCTCATGATTTCTCCTGATTTCTGTACCAACTTGAATGTGACAAAACAAACTAGACTTGAGCAGCAGATCAGGAGGCAGATAATGAAATCTTGTTGTTGTTGCCTGTGTTTTTATGTTGGTATTTTTGTGTCTCTCAAGCATTTTGACACAAATTGTTGGCAACTTTGCACTGTGCAATGTCCACAACATATGGTATAGGAAGGGAGAGAAGAGAGAAAGTGGTGATTCTTCTGAATTTGTGATGGTTTCATTTGTGTGTTGCAGAAAATCCATACTAGTGAGAAATTTGGCAGCAACATCACGGCCTCGACTATGACTCTTCTCCAAGAGCCAACACCTCTTCCACTTCCTTCCTTCGGAAAAATGAGCCTTGATGAAGCTGAACAGCAGCAGCAGCAGCAGGGACGAAGTAATAATAAGAAGCAACCACCCATTACTACTAATGCTGTCATAGGGGCAGCAGCAGCAGCCACGGATGCACATGTGATGCTTGATAACAGCACTCAGGAAAAGGAACACAAATGGGAGTTGTCACCACCACCGGCAGCAGCAGCCAGAGATGTGGAGAGTATTATTACCACTGGGAGCAATCATGCAAAGCAATCTGCATCAGAGTTGGTGCTGCATCAAGAGCAGGACGAAAGTTCATCAGCAGATCCAACAGTTACCAAGATTGAGCAAGCTTTTGCAAGAGGTTCCTTGGTATGTGAAACAAAAATTCCATTTCAAGCTCCTCCTTCTTGAAGGTTCACAGCACATGCTGTCTGTCTGTCTGTTGGTCTGTCAATCTTTCGGTCTGTCATTTTTTGTTTGTTTGTTTTTTCTCCCCAACGTGTGAGGTTTGTAGGTACATATGGCAAACGAGAAGTATTGGAAAGCTTGTAATGAAAAAATGGTTTTTGTGTGTGTGTGTGGTGGGGCCTGTGTCACATTGTGTTGCGCTATGTTGTTGTGTTGGACTGGGTGGAAACTACGGGCTTTGAAAGGGCTGGTCAGACTTCAAGCCCTGGTTCGTGGCCACAGAGTGAGAAGGCAAGCAGGTACTACGCTGCGAGCTGTGGAAGCCCTTGTTCGTGTTCAAGCTCGAATCCGAGGTCATCATGTTCGAATGTCTAAGGAGGGGCAAGCTGTACAATACAAATTGCTACAACATCGGCAGATCAATGGCTCTTGTGCAAATCAAGATATCTTGGTAATGTACATTTCTGAAACTTCAAAAGATAATTTGTCTCCTCAGAAATTTTCTCTGTTCTGTCTTTTCCTTCTCTGTTCTGTCTCTCACAGTGTTGGAAAACATGCACACAGAGGTTTAAAGCAGATGACTAACTCTTTACTGAAATGGGTCTTTTTTGTTTTCTGCCTTTGTCATTTTCTCACATGGCTGCTGATGCTGATGCTTCATCACGCAAGTTTCAGGCAGAGTACCAGGATGCAAGCTTTACACAATGTGTTGAAGATGGTGCTCGGAAACATGAGCGAATTGTAGCTCATGTGCCCTTCTCACAACAGGTAGTAGTGTTAACCAGTCTAGTTCATTGCAGATTGTTGTGGCCTATGTATCTTGATAACAACTTTGAAATAGGTACTCGTACCTCTTTGAAGTACCTCAGGACTTTGCATTCCCACGTACATATATAAAATGGCAGCTACTAATCTTGTGTGTGTTTTACTGATATTATTTTGGTGGACCACTGAGTGACTCTGAAGTTGTGAACCTTTTGTTTCTGAAGCTGAAGCAAAATGTATCGAATCCAATGTCCTTGGTCATGGATGGTGAAAGTGACCATCAACGTCACTGGATTTGGAGTTGGCTTGAGCGGTGGACAGCTGCACGTCCTTGGGAGAATCATTATCTTGATGATCAGAAGGAGACATCAGGTTGCAGAACTACTACTGTTTCTGAAGCATCACCAGGCAAATTATGTGATAGTGGCTCAAAGGAAGCTGAAGCTGGCAGTATGACAAAGAAGGTGAAGAAAAAAGTTGATGGTGAGAACCTTCTGGCAGCAGGAGCTTTGAATCCTCAGATCAGAAATTCAAAAAGCCCGGTTCAAGAGAGTCTGTTCAAATCTATTCCCTTCCCACTTCCAACCCCACCTTCTGCAGCTGATCCCTTCTCTGTGTCCAAACCAATGTCGGCTCTTGTAGATGTAGTACACTCACCTCCTGGTACCAACAACCAAGTGGACTCTCAGCTGTTTGAACCATCCACTCCAGAAGGCCCATTGCTGCCACCTCTCAAGGGCTTTGCTGATTCACCACCCTCAAGAGTGCCTCCATCACCACCAGCATTGGATGAATCTACTATGGCAGTCCTGACAACCCCACTGGTTTCAATGGATTCCTTGCATGCACCTTTTTCTCCTACAGCAACAGCTCCATCACCTTTGCAGGCTCAGTTGTCACCAGATCTTCCTGGAGTCTCGTCACTTAAGGAAGATGAAGAAGAAGAAGAAGAAGAAGAAGAAGAATCAGAAGAAGAAGAGAATGGGATTGTTAAAGATGGAGAAACAAATGAACTGATGATGTGTTTGGAGAGCTGCAACTTGTCAACCCTGATGGATGGCTACGAACAACATGAGCAACAGGGTGGTGGAAGCACTGGCAGCAAGGTGAATGTGAAGCTGACCCTGACAGGTAAAGTTGCACTCTGCCTGACCTGATGAGGGTTTAACAGGCACATGTGATGACCTAAGGGATCAAATAGAGTTCACTCTCTCTCTCTCACACACACACACATGTAAAGGACTGGTAGAATTGCTCTAGTGTATTTCAAGGACTTTTTTAGAGTGAAATCTGGTGCAGGGCCTTTCAATTCACAGAAGATCACACACCAGACTGTCAGTGGACCATCCATAATTTGGAAGCTAGCTCTTTTTTATTTCTATGTTCATAGCTCTTTCTTTCACATTTGAAGTGAGTCAACACAAATTTTTTTGAAGGTTCTTTATGAAGGGGAAGGGTGTATCTTTAGACCCTTCCAAAAATATGGCAGCCTGTACTCAGCCTGCCAGCCTCTCCTATATGTAAAGAACCAGTAGAGCTTTTCTAGTTTATGTGAAGGGGCATGCATTACCCTCAGTAGGATTTCTGCCTCAACAGAGGATGATACCTTATGGGTAAGGTGCCTCCTCTCCTCTCAAATGAATAACAGCTGTCCATTTGTAACAGCAAATTCTACCCACATTGCTTGAGGCCCTCATTCCCAGAACAGCAGCCTGTTTCAAGGTCCTTTTTACCCTTTCACAGAAGCTCCTGAACTTGTGATCACTTCATGAATTTTGTAACAGGTAATGGAAAATCAGAGATGAACACAATGAACGACAAGGCCGTGGGGGAAGAAAATGGAGAGAATGCTGTCCCAACAAGCTTCAAGAGCAGCGGCACAACAACAACAACAAGCCGCTACATGACTGCCACAGAGTCGGCAAAAGCCAAGTTTCGTTCTCTCAGCAATCCCAAGAATCGAAATCCTGATGATATGGAGATGCGTGCCAAGCCTCCTCAAAGACGTCTATCTCAAGGTGCTGGTGCTGGTGGTGCACAACTTGGCAAGTCCAATTCCCAAAGTAGCACTTCCCGCAACCAGCATGCCAATTCCTTTCAGGTAATCTTCTGTTGTTCATTTCAAACAATAACAAGAATTTGCTAAAAGATGCTACTCATCAATAATGGGTATTGAGTTTTTTAGTTCTTAAAGCCCACATGGAATTTTTTTAGTGTTAAAAGTCAGTCATGTACTAAAGTGAAATCTGTCCTCCACAAGCAAATGGGGGTTTAATTTGTGTCCGATGCAAACTATTTCATTGTACAGCGTGATCTTCCATTTTTAGGCTCGCTCTTTTTGTTTTTCAAGGTGGGTTTCTTCTGTTTTTTTATTTGTGTTGATGCATGTTATCCATCATGTCACTTGCTCAAATTGTGTCCATTTGAGTTAGAAAGAAAATTTCCACTTGTGCCTTTACATGAGGTAATGCCCTTGGACAACATGAGCATTACTGGAATCACACTAGTGCTTGGTTATTGCCTTTCATGGGCCCTCCTTCCTGTAATGCCCTTGTCCTGGGATGTAAACCTACGCTTAACATCACTGAACACTCTTTGACATTTTGTGGTTCTCATTTGGAAAGCTTTCAGTGGCTATCATGAAGCTATTTTCAGTTTTGGCTGTAATCCATCTCCATCTCTTCTTTTGTACTAACATTTGCAGCAAGTTTATGTTGTTTTTCAGACACATGTTAGTCCAAAGGGCAGGATCTGGAATGAGAAGTCTGAGGGTGAAATAGGATCTGAGTCACCAAGGCGAAGAGATTCTTATGGAGGTGGAGAAACAAAGCCTGCCATCCGGTGGAGGTGAAAAAAAATTTATTGCATGAATCAAATGGGCTTTTCATGAATGTCCACTGGAAAGACAAGAGTTAATCAACTTCTTTCTTATTTTAGCTTTGCTTTCTGCACATTACTCTCAAATTCTTCCAATTTGAAAGAAAGCAGGAAGATAGGTTTGTTTTTTGTAGCTGTTTCTAAAGAACTCCTTTCCTTTTTTATTGTTGTGCTTCTTTCCATACTAACCTTACAAGGTTTGATTGATCGGTATGGTGCATCTTTGGACACCCAAATGTACTCTGTGGCTCTTCTCAAGAGTTAGAAAGGAGCACACGGTTTCACTAAGCTTGGTTCCTTAATGTAAAATAATATTAGTTTAGCCAGTGCATTTACTCACTTAACACTTAATGGTGCTGTAAATTACCGGCTTTGGTTCTGGGTTTTAGTGTGCTTTAAATGTTTTTTTGCAGCTAGATTGAAAGTAGAGTGATATGAGATGATAATGTAGCATATTTATCTCACAACATTGTCATTTTTGCCGTCTTGAATTATTTCACCATATATATATAGTATGTCTTTTTCTTTAAATTGTTGGTCTTCTTCCATGGATGTTCTTAGTCATTCTTGCACTTTGATGGTTTTTCCCATTTGTTGGATTTTGGGTGAAGCCTGGGCACAACAACATTCAAGAGCTTTTTGTTCATTAAAATCATAGTATCATGATTTCACAAAGCTGGCTTGTACAACCATAGTCTTCACTATGATTTTATCTTGGGGGTCAACTAATGCAATACTACATTCGACTTAGGGTTTTAAAAATAAAATTTCAATATGGAATCTAGTGCGTGACTTAATTTAAAAGGCATTATTCACTTGTAATAAAAATATAAAATATATGTCAAATCATTCTATAAAAATCAGCCTGTGAGCCGATTATAATATTGTCAAATGCAAGGTTTAACCTTTTTCATAATAATGTTTTTACTATTAATTAAATGTTTTTTGAAAATTAGTTGCAATTGAAAAACTAGTACATAATATCAATGTTCATGAACCTAATTTAATTTTTTCATCAATGTTCAAATGTTAACAACTGAAAAGTATCATCCATTCACTAGTTGTATTTAAGTTTATAGTGCAACTTTATACATTTGAGATTCTAGTGTCTTTAATTGGTACAAGTTACATTCAATGGTGTGCCATGATCCATCTCTCCAATTTTTTATGAATTAACAAACTTGAAACATGTAAGTGTAAGGCCATGTAAATAATCTTTGGTCATATAAAAACAGTGCAAGTGTAAGTGTAAATCACTTACACTGTTTTTAAATGTTGTGTAAAGATGTGTAAGTGCCATGTAAAAAAAAACAAAAAAAAAAACTGAAAATGAAATAAAGAAGACGCTAAAACATGCAAACTTTGATAAAATTGATCATTTGAAAGGTCAGATCAATTCTAGTTTTCAACGTGATCATAGAATTGGCACATTCATTAACATGACAACATGGGATAAGAGATTAATCAAAACAAAAAAAGTTCCATGTGTAGAATGAACAAAACACAACCGAAATCATGGATACATGTCCCAATTCTGCACACTTTTCTACATGACCTTCAACTTCATTAGGAAACTTGGCATCCAACAAATCTAGTATCTCCTCCTCAACCTCTCCAAACTCATCCACATCTTGAGGTCCTTTCTTAGCCTCAAATCCAATAGGATCATCATGCCTATTCTTGATTAGAAAAACTAGGAAATCCAAGTCCTTTGGACCAAGTCTACAATGACAAAGACTTGTGAGAATGCCTACAATAGAAATTATTTTCTTTGTCTCAATCTGACTACCAAGTTTGCCTAGAATCCCTCTAGCTAAATAGGCAACTATTGGAAACATAGCAACATTGGATGCAAAGCGCGTCTTTGCCGGAGTTGCTAGCTTGCATTCTAGCGAACCAAATTCTAGGCATGCCCCCTTCTATTCTTTTGCACCTTTGCTTACAATACACAATGAAAGGAGATCAATTTTATTGCACATTTCACAAGTCACAAGTTATAATGCTTGCATTGATAAATTCCATGTTGTCAACATACCTGATTTTTTTGGTCATGTGATGTAAGATTGAAAAGACGCTTGTGCAAATTTCACATTAATTGGTGCCAAGTCTTTAAAAATCTTGTCATCATTTGTAGCATATTGAGTTGCCTTGCTCATAGCATGTCCAAAACATGCACCATAAAAAAGGACAAGCAAATTCAATGCTTCACATGAAAATATAGACTTTAGGGTTGTGGTCATGTTTGCCAAGTTAGTGCCCTTGTCTTTTACATAACACAAGACCTTGGAAGTGAGACCAAACTTCTTGAGCATGTTCTTCAATTGTCTTGCCAAGCCCACTCCTGTAATGTCATTGGCCTCAAAAAGGCCTACTATAACATGATGTGGCTTCCAATTTGTTGAAAGAAAATTTACAACAAAAGCAAAAGCATCATGCTACCCCCTAATCATCCATAAATCAAATGTTGCCATAACTATAAGTGTGGCATTAAGCAAACTCTGAACATGCAACTTTGAACAACATATAACCATGTTTACAAGGATTTTTTTAAATAATGTATTTCAAAAAGGAAAAACCACTTTGGGATCCAACCTCAAAGCTAACCTCTGCATCCACACATTTTCACATGTGCTTAAGGGGAAGAAACCTTCAGTTGTTAGCAACACCAAGTCTTCCAAAAATAACTTTTGAATTTCATCTTGCTTTTTGTAAGGAGTTTTGTTCCCAAGTAAAATAAAATAACACTAGATGTTACTTTGGACCATTTTTAAACTAATTGCATGGCCTTGCAATGGGCATCATCCGTTGTTTATGACCTTGAAATGTTGTTTGCAACAACTTTTTCAACATATGCAATTACAAGCTCAAGATGTTCAACTTCAATGTGCCTTTTCATGGAATCGATCCCAAATGAGGTGTTGTAAGCAATGATCCCTTTTTTCCCTTAAGTTTTCTTCTCAATCAAGGAATGAGGGACAACATTGGGAAAACATATAAAACATCTCAATTGTTGCATTTGATCACAATTGGGAAGATTCCCATTGTTCATTAAAAAAAAAGCCCATGGGGTAGACTTTCAACCATAACTAACCCAAAATTTGGCTTGTTTGTGTAAAGTTAATAAAGTTTTTACTTGATCTTTCTCTCGATTATTTGAAATTGAGGTGTTCATGCTAACACTTATAAATGAAAAACTTGTTCCCCTAATTATAAGATTTAGAGGACTATCTTCAACCAAAGATTCCACATGATGTCCCCCCTAAACAGGCAAAGAGTTGAAAGTTTGTAGTTTCACATAATGTTCCAATTGTTTTGCCATACCCTAAAACATTACAGAAGAAAAAAATCAAATATTTGATCATAATTTGCGACTTCTTTCAATCAAATCAAAACATGCAAAAATGATAATAGAAAAGAGAGTTCATTTCAAAAACCATGTTGCTATCCAAAACTTGATTTATTGTTATATATTGACACATTCCCAAGCTCTTTAATAGACTTAAATGTGAGTCTAAGGTGAACACATTGGAAAAATCAGGAATTGGGGTACGCTCCCTGATTTACAACACTTCGAGGGTAAAGGGATGTGATGGAACTTCGGGATAAGGACTAGGACAAGTGACAAGTAAATCAATTACTTACACGGACTTGCATAAACTAAACAAGTTGGTTAATGCATAGTTGGAACACTTTTGGTGCACAAATAAGCCACAAACAAACATGAACTCACAAGATTCATCATAACCCAGACTTGGGGGAAGCCACCACCTTCTCCCTTATAATATTTTCTGTGTCTGGCCATAAGATTAGCACCAAATGTCATTTTGTTTCCGGACTCCCAAGTTGGAGTCCCGAAATTCCCAAAATTGGGACTTTCCATGACTTTGGAGGCCCATAACTTTGTGTTCAGACTTTCGATTCAGATGAAGTCTGAAGCAAAGTTGTAACCCTTGTCAATTTTTTCAATGGTATGTGGCATGCCACCTGAATGCAAAGAAATCAGGGAGATTAACGATTTTTAGTGGTCGGGAGTCCTGATCAAATTGACAATTTGACTCCCGGCCCTTCTTTTGACCATAACTTATGTTTTAAGTGCCCAAATGGGTCATATGAGCTGATTTAAGACATTTATGTTCTAAGAGCTTTTCAATGATATAAGGATTTTCAATCCAATGAACTTCGACCCATGAAATCGCCCTCTGAAAATTTGGAAATCCATTGAAACTCGAACTCCAAAAGTGGGAGTTCATTCGAGAGTGTGGGGGTTCATTCCCTCACACTTTCCTACACTCCCGGGAGCATGAAATGTGACTCCTGGGTTTCATTATTGGCTTGCACCTTTGCAAGCCTTTGCTTTGGTCACCAGCCCAAGGCTAGGGTTGCAACATATATTGTTACTATTGTTGCTACTTATTTAAGGTGCTTCAGATACCCCTTCAGTATTACTATTGTCCAAAACTTGATCTAGTGATGTAGGTCAAATTACTATTGTTGCACAAAATCAATGTTGCTACTTGTTTAAGGTGATTTAGATACCTATGTAATATTCAAGTATTGTAGCACATCCATAATGTAACATCCCATAATTACTTGTAGTAAGTCACCTATCTAATTTCAATCCCTCGTTATAACATATAATCTCTATTGTTAAATGATTTGCCAATGGACAATGTTCTTGTATTTGCAACCTCAAATCATTTGAATTGATATTTTAGAAATATACTAGCATTTGACCTATAGAGATCTATTGTTAATTGACCTTACCAAGTAATAACAGATTTTTGCAAATTTCAATACTTAAACTTTCCTAACTAAAAAACAACATTTGGGTGAAGGTTAGGCAGCCCATGGACCTTGTTCACCTACAATAAATTTTAAAACATGGTGAAGTTTGAACTGCATTAATTTACATCATCCCTTGAGTCATAACATTTCTAATCCTTGCAAATAATAAACAATAGGAAGTCTAGCAAGACTACAAGGGGGGATATTGGAAAAAAATTAAAAAACCATTAAAATCATGACCAAAATATAGAAGGTGAGCAAAGAAGTTCTTGCTCACCTAAAGAACTTGCTGGTGGTGATGTTGGGCTCCACTAATTTCTCCTCCTAGCACAAACAAAACAATGTTGAACATGTGCAAGATTGTGCACACACAAAACAACAAGGTCATGATCATAAACAAAAACAAAAGGCATGAGATTGCTAGAACCTCACAAATCGATCATGACCATTAAAAACACATGAGCAAGTAGAAAACACCAATAGAGCTATGCATGTCATGGTATTTTTCATTTGAAAGAACTAATGGCGCATGTTGAACTTTATCGCATGTTGAACTTTGTTGATCTTGGCTCTTGAAACCTACACACATATAATCAATGACGAATAGGAGCAAGATTGCACACACATAAACAACAATGAACATGAATAGATCATGCACACACGAAAACAAAAGGCACAAAACCCACGTAACTTCACAGAGTTCACCAGCTTTAAAAACATGTGAATAAACAAAAACCACCAACATAGTTAAGTTAGGGGCATGACAATGCCCACCTAAAATAATTAATGGCATGCATTGAGCTTCACCACACATTGAACTTCAACACACATTGAATTATACTATGCATCAAACTTTGTTGCACATTGAGCTATATTGGCCTACCCGTCAAATTTTGTTGCGTTGTGTGTCAAGCTGCACTGCATTGCAAACTTTGTTGTGCTACTTTGCAAACTTTGTTATGTTGTGTTGCATTACATTGCATTGCAAGTTCTGCTGCATTACATTGTGTTGCGTTGCAAGTTTTATTGCGCTACAAACTCTATTATGTTATTATGTGACTTTGTTGTGCTATGTTACAAATTCTATTGTGGTGCACTACATTGCAAGTTTGTTGCACTATGTTGCGAACTCTATTGCATTATGCTATGAGGTCTAGTGCATTGTGCGTCAAGTTCTGTTACATTGCGTTGCGAGTTTTGCTTCATGTCAAGCTTTGTTGACCCTAGTTCTAATAACTTGAACACACATAAATAATGATTAATAAGACCAAGTTCGCACACACATAAATAAGAACAAACAAAAAGAAACTACACACATGAAAACAAGAGGCGTAAAACCCCCTGAACCTCAAAAAGCTTCAACACCTTAAGAAACACATGAGCAAGTAAGATAACACCTGAAAAGCTGGGTCAAGGCATGACATTGCTCACTTGAAAGGGTTTCGCCACGTGTCTTGTTTTACTGATCCTAACTTTAAAAAGTTGCACAGATAGAAACAATAATAAACAAAAGCAAGATTGCACACATAGAAACAACAATAAACATGAACAAGACCACACACACATGAAAACAAAAGGTGCAAGACCCCCAGAGCTTTATAGAATTTCACCATCCCAAGAAACACTTGAACAAGTTGAATAACACCAAGAAAGTTGGGTTAGGGCATGCCCTTGTTCACTTGAAGAAAATGATGAGTTTGATGCGTTCCACCATGTGTCAAGTTCATCTCAGCCGTGCATCAAGCTTTCCCCTTCCTAGCTTTTGGAACCTACACACACAAACAACAACGAACAAAAGCAAGGCTACAAACAAAACAATGATGAAAAATATCTAAATCGTGTGCACACAAAAGCAAAAGGTGCTTGAGACTTGAGAAGACTAAAACTTTAAAGCTTCATCACCTTGAAAAACATATGAATAAGAAAAAAACACCATAATAGTTGGGTTAGGGTATGACATTGCTAACTTGAACAAAATGATGGCAACAAAAGCTTATAGGTCCTTTGCGATGGTGATGACAACAACTAACGTTGAACTTCACCGATCTAGCTTTTTGCACATAAAAAATGACAAAAGGGAGCAAGACGACACATAACACCAACCATTACAAACACATGAACACAAAACAATGATGGGAGCAAAACCTTGAAGGGTAAAGGACCAACTTGCTCACTTGAAGATGACATGAAAAAGGATGATGGTGAGCTCCAATGGTGATGGCACATAGTAAAAACAAACAAAGGAGTTGTTGCATGCACAAGCAACTCCCCTCCTAACCCTAATATGTTTACATAGATATTACATGACCCTGATTTTTTACATGGGGTCATGTAAGTACATATGTATTTTTTTTACATTGCCCATGTGTAAGTGTAAGTGTATTAAAAACTGGCTTGTAAATCATTTGCACTTACATGGATTATACACACCGTATATATGGCCATTGACATTTACACGCACGACACTAATTAGTACCTAGTGTGATAAAAGTTGGTAAAAAATAAGGTCCCAAATATAATTTAGAAATAAAAACTAAACACAAAATTTGAATATGCCAATTTACAAACATTAATATCTAATAATTAGACAATCGAGATCCCCATTTCATTTTAACATTAGACATAAGATCTAGTATTGAATATTTTTATACTCTCCAAATATACTATAAATGGTTCATGTATGTATATTAATTATAATAACATTGCACTTGAATTAGAATCAATCACATATGCAATTGAAAAAAAATGTAATAAATTTTTTGGATATGATTTATTTTTAGGAAACAAATCTTGGATTTGTATTGTCATATTTGTGGGATGTATGTGACTCAAGATAAAGACTTGAAGAGGGCTATTCAAGTCCACCCTTGCAACAAATTTGTAGCATCTCGAAGTTGATGATTTTTACAAAATTGATAACCATGTGGTAAGTTTCTAAAACATTATGTGAAAGGGAAATGAATTATGTGTTACAAATTTTTGACTACCTATTAGTTAGGGATGATGTTATCGTACTGGAGTTTAGAATATTTTCATCCTTTTTATTCTAGTAATGTTACCATGGATGGATGATGTTTTATTAACAACTTTTACATTACAAAAGATTCTTCACTAAATCATGAACATTTTACAACTTAGCAATAAAACCTTAATCATATTACAATTTTCTTTATCACTTGCAAGTTGCATCATGTTATTCTATTATGGTACAACATACAATTGTGAATTGGATGTTTGTCAACAAACACAACATTTGGATTTTGAAAATAAAACAAGAAAATCCATGTTTTCCATATTGCCTTGTGTTGGTGGATTTTATTGGCTCTACCTATAGGAACGAGACTATGCATTGGTGTTGGATTTCAACATAAAACTTTGTCTTGAACTTGACCAATGTGTGAGTGACATTTGAAGTTTTCTATGTGCATATGATGGATGGGCATGTTCCTTAGAAGTGTGTGCATCCAAAAGAAAAGTTCTAGATCTAGGAAGGCAAGTTTTTAGATTGAGGTTTCAACCTATTGTAAAGGATAAAGTCATTTAGCAATGTGTTATTCGTTGAATTTTTTTTGAAACACAATAGGAGATTCAACTAACAAGTTGTTGGTAATACTCCCAAGTCAGGCCTAGTGACAAAGGACAAGGTAAAGCTTTCATCTACACACCAATGGGTTTGAAATTTGACCCCAAAACCTTTGTGTTACCAAAAAAAAAGGGCCATACCACTAAATCATACCAATGGGACAATTGTGGGTTGCTTTCAACGGCTGGTCTATTTTTTTAAAAGTTAATTACCAAAATAACAGTATGAACCTATATAATTTTTTAACTTGGCTATTAATTACCTACTAATTGATTATCAAGCTGGTTATTAATAACCTACTAATTGATTATCAAGCCAGTTATGAGTTGGTTATTGATTCTGAAAGGTAATTTATTTTTCCATAACCAGATAAATTGATAACCCCCTAGTATTGAAGTTTAAAAATGTAATAGCTTACTTGGATGACTCAATTATCATCCATGTAGGTTATCAATCTTTAAAAGCTAATACAAAATAAATGAAAAAATGATTTAAAAAAGTAATTAACCATATAACCAGTGTGTAACTGGAAATTAACTGATGGTTCTCAATTGATTATTTTAAAACTACCCCTATGCATATCTAATGACTATGACCCAATTTTTTAAGTATATTGACAACCTATTTAAACATACTTGAATTAGATCTCCATACCATTTTTTTAAAAAAAATTATCAATTTTGTAATGTAGCCACAATGGTGATCATCCACCAGAGGAATTAGCCAAATTTGGCTACAGGTGAGAGAAGAAAGTAAAAAAAGATAAAAGAGTCCTGTTATGTGACCTGTTGGAACCTATTGTCTAAGTATAACGATTACAGAAACAAATTCCTGGAAATCTAGCTAATTTGGCACTTTTTTCCAACAAAAGTCCTTGTATGAGTTGCCTGGAATTTTTTTGGGGTTGCCAAAGGTGTGAGAATTAGCAAAAGAAAAACACTGCTCAGTACATGTTACACACAGCAGAAGGCAAATTGCTCATCCACAGGCCATGACTCAAGGGTGTTCCTATGCTGCGCGGCATATGCCCATAAACCCTGAACCTTAAACATACCACACTTGGGGCCTCAATCATCAAATTATAGGCCTTCCTCAGCCTTATAACCAGTGTTGTGTAGTTCTCTCTTTCTTAAAGAAATGGCCATTGGCGTGTAAGGGTTGCATATACACACACTTGACATGTGGTTCTCAAACAATCAAAGAACCAGTTTTAAGTTAACCCTCAACCCCAGTTCTCCAGAAAGAAAAGAACTAGTCAAAGAATGTACAATGAATTGTGGTTCATTCAAGAAACCTGCTAGTTCGAAAGAAAAGAACTAGTCAAAGAATGTACAATGAATTGTGATTCATTCAAGAAACCTGCTACTTGGATTTCAAAACTCCACAATGATCTTGGCGGATGTGCATAGTGTATTTTTAGGGCACCTTACAAGGTGCAATTCTCTCATCAACTTGGAGCAAGAGGTTTCTGTAATGAAATAGAGAAATTTTATATGACTTCATCTGAGTTGTCATTGTTGTGCAAGGAAAGTTTGTGTAAGTGCATTTGGGCCCTCGGCCTTTATGCTATACTTCGGGCTCCATCCTTGTTACAAGGTGGAAGGCACTAACAATAGTGCCTTCCCTTGTACAAAACTTGCTGTAACTTTATTATGATTTTTGAAGAAAAAGTTGGGATCAAGGGTTCTTGATTTTGAGATCTTTTGGAAACCTGGAATCAAAGTTTATAACAAAATCAATGAACTGTCCAACACTACTTATAACATTTCTCACATGTGTGTGGTTTGCGAACTTTGGTGTGTGACCAAAAAATATAATCAACCACAAACAAGTCCACTTATTGGCTTCAAATTGAATTAATAACATCTGCAGGATTCTAAATGGCCCCACCCTCAACAAGGCAAAACAAGTGAATTCTTCACACATTAGAAATATTCGTAAAGGAAACACAACATTTGTTCCCAAAATTTGGTCATAGGGGGTGAGCTTTTTTTAAAAAAATTAAAAAAGTACCCACTACCATAGCATAGTGTCAATTTTGTCATCATAAAATAAAAATTATATATATATAAAAATTATATTTATATTTTTTTCAAAAAATCATTTCGTTTTTGCATAATAAAAAAATCATTCATTTGGAATTTTCTTGAAATTTTTACATGTTGGATGTACGTACTAAAACTACCTACCTATTGGATGTATGTGTAATAATATAATTTTTCTTAACAAGATCAATAAACATTTGGAAAGGCCTGGATCAAGAGAAACTATTGTCATTTCATGTTGTATTAAGTTGTTAAGGTCATTTGAATGTCTTGTGCAAGTTTTGAAGATGGAAAGGTTGTTTTAAATGCTATGAAATTTGAGCTTACTAAGTACCCCTATTACTAAGACCTTTCTCACATTGTAACTAGTATGAGTTTGCTTTGATGAAATGTTTCACCTCCACTTCTTTAAGTTGTCAAAAGTGTTTTTAAATTACAAATGTTGAAAAAAATTCCCAACCTAATTTTGGTGAACACTAACATGTGTCTATCACTCAATTTGGAGTTTCTTGAGATATTTTTTGATGGAGTTCACCCTTGTGGTGTATAGATTTTTGCAATATAGGTTTTCTTTTATTGTAACCATTGAAATATTCTTTGCAAAACTCACTTTTGACCAACAATGCATCCATAAATAAGCTAATTAAAAAAAAACTATTGTGATCCTCTTCATTATCAAATGATCAATTGTCTTTAATTACCTATCTCACTCTTGATCTATGTTGTAAAATTGACATTGATATTATCTTAGATGATTTGCAAATATGGCTTTGTATTGGATAATGCAAACCCCTCCCTATTTCTAATTACATCAAGTCACCAAAAAGGAAATAGATTTATAATTATGGCACAATAGACTATGATCTCTAAGATGTTTCAAAAGATTGGCCCATAAGAACATGAAGAGGCCTTGTATCATAAAGGAAAATTGGAAGATCCATTTGCAAAAGGCCACAAAGGAAATAAATAAACACTCAATTGGAAGACCAAGGTTGCAAACTCAATTAACATTACATTCATTCAACAAGTATATCAACTAAGAAAGTGATGAAGATATAAGCATCTAAAGGCCCGAGAAAAAAATAGGTAATTTATATTATGGTGGGAAATGCACAAATTTAACAAATATTCTACCATCACAACTTTAGCCTTGGGTTCATAATTAACTTTGTGCAAAGGCAAAAAGAAAACAAGCTAGGGATGAATCAAAACAAAAAAAAAGACTAAAACACATTGGCGGAATGAAACGCATAACACCCAAAACTCTCAGAATGAATTTACACTTTAGGAATTGGGATTCATGCAATGTTTCGAATATTTGGGACAAAAATGTAAGGACTGAATTTTGTCCAAATTGTATAGGGTTTAAGGTATAAGAATGAATGAAGATAATTTTATAATTATAGGGAAGATGTGTGAGTGTGGTGAATCCAAGGCAATTTCATGACCCAAAGTTGGCTCCATTTGCATTAATCACTTGCATTGTTTGGCTTGAGCAAGTGACTTATTTGTGAGGTGCTTGTGATTATTATATCGTTCTAGTCTCACATGCCCCTCTAACCCCCTCCAAGTATGTAGAACTATGGAGTGTGTCTTGAATTACATTCCATTACAATTCTAAAATCAATAAGATATTTATCGTCAATACTATTTGACAAGCCCATGGGAACATCACTTGGTATTATAGTTTTGGTGTGGGAGCTTTCATCCAAGAATAAACTCACACTTCAATATGATGGCCAAAGAAAGCAATAAAAAAGGTGTGAAGTTGAACATGAAACTATTGTGGAAAAAACCATTTGGGAAATTGAGGCCCAAATTTGACACCATTGAAAGGGAGTCCCAACAAAACTAGGATGAACAAAAGGAATATTTTTGTTGACAAGACCATGAAGATCATGAACCACCTACATTAGTTATGCTCACTTTGGACCAAGTAACCATCCTATTACAAATGAATCTTGACTTCACCAAGTTTGTCAAGATTCTCAAGGAAGGATAGTCAAGGGGAATTGGGTTCAAGCTTGCAAAACCAAAGTGTTTTGATGGTTCACATAATCAAAAGGTAATCAAGGCTTAGCTTTCTAAAATGGAGGATTTTATCCATATCATGAAACTTGATTGGGAGAATGTGGTGGAGTTGGCACAAACCTACTTGGAAGATTATGCACAAACTTGGTGGACCTAGGTGAAACATGAAACTGGGAAAACGCATAGCTACTTGTGGGAGGATTTCCATGATTGATTCAAGGCATAGTTTGTTCCTAAATTCCTCCAACTACATTTTAAGATGTAAATTAGAAGACATTGCAAATGGGAATAATGACAACTTGTGGCGGTATGTGAAAACATACACCGAACTTGTGCTAAATTATATCAACCACATGCATGAACTTGATTGGGTGTGTAACTTTGTGATGGGACTTCCAACTTGAGCCAAATGCAAGTTTGAAAAAAATTGGCTCACTTTGTTGTTGAAAAGCTATCACAAGTCTCAGGATTAATGTGAATGTACCCTAATTGAATTTTTCATGCAAATGACATGATTTTAGTGTGAAAAAGGTTTGAGACTTTTAATGATTTAGGATAATATTTTTTTGGGTGTTTTGGTTCATTTTTGGTTTTAAACGTATGATTATATGTGTGTTTATTTAGTAGGAGTTTATGTTAATGTGTTGTGGTAAACAACTAAACACTTAGGTATAATAGCATATGACACAAAAGTTGAAAGCTTTTCAAATGTGGGTTGAGGTGAAAAGGTTGGGCCTAAAAAAAAGCACAAGTTCCTTCATAAAAAGGCACATTATGAAAGTGATTAGAACCAAGGGCATGAAGTTTGCAAGGTGATGAGTTCAAACAATTCCAAAGTAGGCCACATCCAAAAGGAGGTCCCTTCAAGCTAGGAGTTGTTTCCAAAGGAAGTGATTACAAGAGTTATGTTGGTGGGAAGTTCGAGGCCCAATCTTCCATTATATTGAAATGGGGCAACATTCAAAGGATTGTCCTTAACTACCACCTTAACCATTAACCTTACCCAAGGAGAGGGAAACTCCTTCATTTTCTTGAAAGGAAAACTTATTAATTAGGAGGTCTCATGCTAGTTGGACACAAAGGCCTCCCATTCATTCATAATTCATGAAGGTGCCAATTGGATGGAGCTCATGTTAAAGAACTAGCTCAAGGCACCCATGGAGGTGCATTTTGTGATTGGTATTCCCCCATCCAACCATGTTGTGGGCAAGAGACACACATTTTCAATTGATGAATTGGAGAAGAAAGGTGGACTTGATAATGTTTTCTTTGGGAGAAGTAGAATGTGTTTTGGGGGTGGATTTCATAACTAGGAATAATGTGATCATAGAAGGACACAACATAGTATTTAGGATTCCATCTAAATAAGGGGTACATGAAATGTTTAGTGGGGGCAATACATCCAACCTATTTGATGTTGGGTCAAACTTGGAAGGAACAATGAAGCATGGAGCATGAAGGAATATCAAAGAAACAAGGGGCAGAAAAAGTACTTGGGAAGGCAATAGAGCAACGAAGCACCACGCAGTAGCAATGCATGAAGGAAGAGCAACAAAGTAGCATGAGTGGTGAAGCAATAAGAGCAACATTGAAGAACAAGGAGCAGCAACGAAGTGAAGTAGGAACAATAACAAAGTAGGAGTAGCGAAGCACGAGGACTAGCAGCAAAGTCCTCCCGCCAAACGAGGCATTGAAAAAGCCATTGAGAGGTTGTGTCGCCTAGAGCCCAAACTAAAACCTAAACCCAACGAGACCTTAAATTGACAACCAGCACCTTTTTTTAATACCCTAGAAATTTATCACCTTCAGCCTTCAAGTGATAACCTTTAAGGTTTTCAAAAAGCTGATCCTCACTTGGGAGAGAACCAGCAGGTAGGTTATCATTAAGGTTATCAAGTTCTGTGAAAAACCGCTGGTTCTCATTCTGAAAACCAGACTGAAAACCTTAAAGGTTCTCACCAAAAAAGTGAGAACCGCCCAACACTGGTAGGGACATCCAATTGGGTGGCTTATTGATAATTCATTTAAAGACGTTAAAAAACTCTTTTATGGATTTGCAGATTTGTCTGTTGGCATCTGGATTCTGTACTATTGAACTCAAGTTTTCAGCATATATGTTGTGGACCATACAATCTAATGTGCATGAAGAAGTCATTCATAACTACCTAGTTATTGTCTTATAAGTTCATTTGTGCATTTTGGGGCAATGCTCTTTTGTGGTCAATTGAAGTATATAAGATGCAATTGTCATTTGTATCCCTATTGAGATGTGGAGGACATCAAGATGCTCAATGAACACGCTTTGGTGCAAGCCAAAAGATAAGATGTGAAAATACCAATAAGTGAATATGCATTCTATTCAATTTCAGGTCCCCAAGGGCCCTCGACTAAAATGATAGGTCATTGTTCATGTCCATGATAGAACATGACGTTTTGGGTTAGGGTGTTCCAACTTTCTAAGTCTATCATTGTTGCCCTAACTATGGAAATAGAGATGCCCACAGTAATTATGAAAAACCAAACTTTGGATCCAAATGGCCAATTTTGACTAGTTTTTTTGTTTGTTCATGAAATTTTTGTACTAAAATGACCTTGTTCCACTTAGAAGTTGGGTGTTAATAATGTATCTTAAAAATGTAAGGGTCCTTGTTAACAATACAAGTGGCTTCCGTGTTTTTTTATTTGGTGGAAATTTTTCACTATCTCATGAAATTATTTTTGAGACACTTGGAGAAATGGTTTTTTTCAGCCAAAATTCAGCAATTTGGAGAAATCAACAAATTGAAACGCTTAGTGGCCTACTTCCACTAAATCATTATGCCAAAAGAAAAAAACAAACCCAAGTGGGGGCCATCAATCACTAAGGCCTTCTTCCCAATCACCAATGGCCAACTTTTTTAGAGTTGCATGTTTATAATATACTCCTGACATGAAGCTTGAATACCAATGCATCTTTTTTTTTTCGCAAAGGCTTTGTGGCTTGGTGCAGAAGGAGGTTGGTAGTTGGTACGTAGTTGGCCCACATTCTCAACTAGCATCCTGCCCCCACGAGAGGAACTGAAAAGAATAACAATGATAGTAATGGAATGGAGCTTGCAAATCAATAATGGCCATATGTGTACACCCATGGCCCATACAATTAACCCAAATGAGAAAAAAAGAAAACGCTAACTCCACACAACTCATCAATCAAGTTGTCAACTGGACAAATATCACTAAGACCACAACTCATCCAACATCAATCAATCATCCGGCCAACCAAAGTGTAGTATACCCCAAGTTTGCTAATTAATAAGGCATACATTAGGGTAGGGAAGTGGGGTTGAGGCTCAAGAAGCCCTAGTTCTTGTATGTTTTAACATGTAAGGATCAAATCTGCAAAAGGCCACCATCTTTTTACCCTCAGTGATTAGTGTTCTACTACCAGCAACCATTATACTTCAGTTTCTGGCCCATTGGTTCCCATGATTGGGAATTGAAATGATACATGAAGTGTTTCAACTTTTATCATTTTGTTCCTCTTTTCTTGCAACTTGGGATTCCTTCTATTGTTGATTGGTGGGTGGGTGGGTGGCTTGTGGGGAATGGACGGAGAAAGTGTAAACAATGGAGTGAAAGTTTTTTTACCAAGTGATCAAAGTCCTGTGAATCGAGGGCCAGCACTTTTATTATGTTGAAATTATGCCTGGCGAAAAGTAATCATCAACATGTGAGTTGGGAAAAAAACCAACTAGGCTTATCACAATATGTTGGTAAACCATCTACACACAATTGCCAAGATTGTTGGGTAATGCTTGTCACAGGCAGAGATAAACTGGACACATTCTTGTATTTGGAAGGGGAAAAAAAAAACTAGCTTAAACTCCTTTGATAAATTCGAACATTGCCATATGAGCTATATGTGGCAATGATACATACAACATCACATGATCTGATAAAATAAGACAAATGTAACATGTGGTTTTTCATCCTTCTTTTGATCAATGGATGTTATTCATCTTGCTATGGGTATTTATTGGTCCTAAGTTGACAGTTGACACCCAATTTCCTTGTGACTTGCTGATTAAGATTATGAAAGAAAATGGAGGCTTTTTTTTTTCCCCCCTTTGAAAGTATATTTGTTAATCTAATTGAACTCTCTACAAGAAGGTGAGGAGAAACATTCAAAGTTTAGTCTTTTTACAACAAGCTGAAGAGAAACACTGAAAGTTTAACTGACCCAAATTAAATAGGCTTAGGCCATTTGAAGTAATTAATTAACTAGTTTAATAATGGTGTGCATTCACACTTGATGCTAAGTCAATCTTAAATAAAAATCTAGGTGACATCTTAGGTGGCATGCAATGTTAAATAGGTGATAGCTTAATGTTAAGTGAATGTTAGCTTAACATAAAATCTTAATGATAAGTAGGTTTAAGTCCTAAATGACTAGCATGATGTTAGGGGACTCAACCCTAGAGTCTCTAACACCAAGTGTGAATGCACCTTAAGATGCCTTTAGCCACCCTCGCCATGATATGGGTGACACATATAAAATATTATTTGCAACCTTGTTAACTTATCAAAAAGTATCATAACATATCTTACCCAACCATAAGCTTCAAAACATATTTGAAGTTAATATGTATATACTACAGATTATTATTAGCAAAAATATTCAAAAACCTTTCGGAGGAAAATGAACTATAGTGAAGAACTAAATTTACATAAGCCAACACAATGTCACACATGAAAGCTTCTTGTTTTGTGTTTCATGTCATACATATATATCTTTTCAATGTGTTTGTGGGAGAACCACTCACTATATGTGAAAGAAGTTAAACATAACCACATATGCAGTATGGAGGATTCACTCCATGAAATACAAATGGTGTTTCGACTTTGGACATAAATGGTTATGAGGAAAGTAGTGGTCATCATAGTACTTTCCAAACCCCAAAATGGAGCTGTGTTTCTTGCTGCCTGGACAAGTACTTTTCATTGGAGAGGAAATGTGTAAGCAATGTTAGGATTATCGGGAATAATTCATATGTAAGGAACTTTGTGGGGAATTTATCAAAACATATGATTTCATAAAAGAGGATGATAAGTGTCCAAGTGCCATCCTTAAATGGTTCATAGCTGACTCAAATAGCTCTACATTCAGTCAATAGAGTTGTGAGGTGAGTGTGAGCATAACTAGATAAAACAAATGTAATAGAAAGCTGCTCTTGGGGCTCCACAGTGAACCAGCACACCATCCACTGGATGCCTGTTATTATTAAATTGTGGATGAAGCTCAACTGAGTTAATATTTGGTTTCACCTTGGTAGCCAATTTTGGAG
>Ga0209208_10003322_pt1 | contig 23070 bp, 19 predicted proteins | sample S1TSphfallax_3_FD_187694 | JGI IMG/M metagenome (GOLD analysis project Ga0209208, IMG submission 187694) | Host-associated microbial communities from peat moss isolated from Minnesota, USA - S1T2_Fd - Sphagnum fallax MG (SPAdes) (version 2) | ecosystem: Host-associated > Plants > Peat moss >...
CGAAAACAAGCGCACCCGCCTCAAGGTCGTCGCCGACTCGGAACTGATGGTCAAGCAGATGCAGGGCAAATACAAGGTGAACAGCCCCGACCTGCGCCCGCTTTGGGAAGAAGCCCGCCGCCGCGCCAGCAAGCTCGAGCGCTTCGAGATCGCCCACACCCTGCGCGGCGGCAACAAAGAAGCCGACCAGCTCGCCAACGAGGCCATGGACCGCGGCATGGGCCGCACTCCGGCGACACTTGCTCCCGCGCCCACCACTCCCATCGCGACGCGACGCGAGCCTACAGCCGCCGCCCCCAAACCGCCCCGCGAACGGCTGGTGCTCGAGGGCTTCGTCAAAGGAGGCGTCGTTCACCTCATCGAAGGAGAGCTGCCGGATGGAATCTTCGTGAAAATCATCCGGGAATAAACCGATTCTCTTCCGCACAGATCGCGTAAAGTAAGGCGAATGGGAATTTGTAAGGAGAGAAAATGGCTCTGGCAACTGTAACCTCTAAAGGGCAAATCACGATTCCGATCGAAGTGCGAACCGCGCTGGACTTGAAACCGGGCGATCAGGTCGAATTTGTCGAAAATTCGCTGGGCGGACTGCATGCTTTCGTGCTTTTCCCAAAAAATGGAGACCTGAAGCGACTGAAGGGCATGTTTGGAAAATTCCCCCGCGCAATTTCGCTAGAGGAAATGGACGATGCTATTGCAAGGGGCGCGGCGGGAGTACCCGAACCGGATGAGGGAGTTGAGTTATTTTGATCGGGATCGATACCAATGTCCTGATTCGCTACATCATCCGCGACGACCCGCGCCAGACCCAAAGCGCGACCGCTTTCATCGAATCGTTGACCAGGGACAGACAGGGTTTCGTCACGCTCGTCGCAATCGCAGAACTGGGCTGGGTGCTAAATCGATCCTACAAACTAGATCGCACCGATTTCATCCAGGCGCTTAAGACGCTGTTGAGCAGCGAAGCGCTGCTTTTTGAAAGCGAAACGCTGCTGAAACAATCGCTAATGCTCTTCGCCCAGACGAACGCCGATTTCGGCGACTGCCTGATCGCCACGCGCTCGCAGTTCAGCGGCTGCGCGATCACCGTGACGTTCAACCGAGAAGCCGCAAACTCCCTTGCCATGAAGCTCCTCCCTTGACTCGGCGGATCGCACCAACCCGTCGCGCGAAACGCCTGCGTTTCAAAATCTTGCATCAATCCGCCGGAAAATCCTGAAGAAGAAGTGCGTTCCCGCTTTCACAACATGCCGCAATCGACCTCGGGGCGCCGCCGGCCGGGGAAGTGTCGTTTTTTGAACGCCACCGGAACGGTTTCCCGAGCATGCCCGGTATATGATTACGAGTGGTGTCGGGGCCGGTTGCGAGTCTAAGTGCTTGCGCCAGGAATCGTCACGATCGGCATCAGGCCCGGTCGCTCCAAGCGCCCGGGCGACGAACGAGCCGAACGGTAGCCCCATGAAATGGATGGCATGCGAGCGAAAACAGCAGTCGTGTTAGGCGCCCAGTGGGGCGATGAAGGCAAAGGCAAGATCGTCGATGTGCTGAGCGGCCGGTTCGCCGCCGTGGCCCGCTACGCTGGCGGACACAACGCCGGCCACACGGTGATCATTGAGGGTCAGAAGTTCGTGCTGCAGCTGATTCCCTGCGGCGTTTTGCGGCCGGGGTGCAAAGGCGTGATCGGCAACGGCGTGGTGCTGGACCCGATCGCCTTTCTAAAGGAAGTGTCGAAACTGCGCGACCTGGGTGTGGATGTGGATGGACAGTTGTTCGTTTCAAACCGCGCGCAAGTGATTCTGCCCTACCACCGCATGATCGAGTTGGCTGCGGAGAGCGCGCCGGGCCGGCAAAAGATCGGCACCACCAGCCGCGGCATCGGGCCGGCCTACGAGGACAAAATGGCGCGCGGCGGGTTGCGGGTCGTGGATTTGCTCAACCCCAGAATCCTTCAGGCGCACATTGAAAACGCCTGCGCGGAAAAGAACGCCATCGTCCATGCGCTCTTCGGCAGCGCACCTATCGATTCCGCAAGAATGTTCGACGAATATGCGGCCGCTGCGGAGCAGGTGCGGCCGTTTGTGACCGACACCGGCAACCTGCTCAACAAGGTGATCGCCGAGGGCGGCAGCGTGATGTTTGAGGGCGCGCAGGGGACGATGCTGGACATCGACCACGGGACGTATCCCTTTGTGACCTCGTCGTCGGCTACGGCGGGCGGCGCGTCCACGGGAACCGGCGTGGGGCCGACGGCAATCGGCACGGTCATTGGCGTGACCAAGGCCTATGTGACGCGGGTGGGCGAAGGGCCGTTCCCGACCGAGATTCACGACGATTCCGCGGAGGTGCTGCGCGCGCGCGGCAACGAGTACGGTGCCGTGACTGGACGCCCGCGCCGCTGCGGCTGGCTGGATATTCCGTTGCTGCGCTACTCGAACCAGGTCAACGGAACGGAGTGGCTGGTGGTGACCAAAATGGACGTGCTGGATGAGCTGGCTGAGATACCGGTCTGCATCGGCTACGAGATCGACGGCAAATTCACCGACCTGGTTCCGGCCGACGCGCAGGGCCTGGAATCGATCGTTCCCCGCTATACGACACTCAAGGGCTGGCAGCAGTCGACCGAAGGCATTGCCGAGTTCGAGCAATTGCCGCTCGCCGCGCAGGAATATCTCCGCTTCCAGGAACGGGAAAGCGGGGCTATGATCGGCATGGTCTCGACGGGCCCGGATCGCGACCAGACGATGATCCTGCCTGGCTTTGCCGATATGCTGGAATCTCTACATTCCTGAGTCTTCGCGATTCCGACAATCTTGCAGTTTTCGTAAGCGCAGTCTTAGCAAGGCAGTCTTGGCAAGAAGGATGGGTCCATGATCAGCTTCCTCGTTCGCTTGAAATTTGCTCCGGAAGAGCGATGGGAAATCGCCGAAACCCTGCGACTGCTTGCCGAGGCTTCGCGGCAGGAGTCCGGATGCGTCAGCTATATTCCCCACCAGGTTGAGGGCGATCCGGACACCGTCGTAATTTACGAACAGTACCGGGATTCCAAGGCACTTGCCGCTCACCGCGCTTCGGATCACTTCAAAAAGTTGGCCGTCGGTGGACTGTACCAGCGCATGCGGGAGCGGCTGGTGGAAGACCTGACGGCCATCGTCTAAATTGCCCTCTGATCCGGATCGGTCTCTGGGACGCCGCATCGGGGATTCTGCCGCGATGCAACGGAATTGGGCCGTCCAAACGGCGCGAACTGAACTTGTCCATCCCGTTCAGTCCGCTGGAATCGCCATTCGCCCCCGCCGCCCGCCTTCCACCAGATTCCTTTTGACCTTGCGATGCGTCCAAGGCTACGATTCGATAGGTTTATGATCGCAGATCCTCCACACCGAATTGCGTCTGCCAGTCAACCGAAGGCCTACGCGGACGTCTGGCACACGTCGCGTTGTCTGGTCAGGTCTCTCCTTTGCTCGGCGGTCGCCGCGGGTTTTGCACTTTCCGCCGTGGCCCAGCAGGGCCGGGCAAACCAGGTGCCTCGCTCTCAGCGGCACGAATACCGCCATGAGATCGAGCAACTGGAAGAAGTCTGGCGCGCGGCGATGCTCAAGAGCAACAGTGCGGCTATGGAGAATCTGCTGGCGGAGGACTACACCGGCATTACCGCCAAAGGTGCAATTCAGACCAAGGAACAGGCGGTAGCGAACCTGAAGAGCGGCGCCTTGCAAGTGACCGCACTGGTTACCTCCGATCGCAAAGTCCGCGTTTACGGCTCGACGGCCGTCGTCACTTCCGTGGCCGAACTCACTGGCGGCAAGAGCGACCCGGAGGTAACCGGGCGCTATCGCTACACCCGGGTGTACGTCCGCAATCCGCAAGGTGTTTGGAAAATCGTGAGTTTTGAAGCCAGCCGTATTCAGGAATCGGCAGAGCGCAAATGAAAGGCCCGTTCAACTTGCGCTTGAAGCCTTGCGATTCCGTTCAAAAGGGATCGAACCTTGTTTCAAAACGCTCTACGTTACCAATAGCTCTGCATTAGATTACTCTTGTGTAGATTGACTTTCTCTTTCTGTAGGAGTCTTCTAAGAGTTATCAAAACCGCTTCGCATCCACGGAAGCGAGGCACTGCAAGAACGTCGATTTCCTCCTACCGTCGCCTCTCTCTTCGGCTGAAGCTATTTCCAAACGAAAATTCGCAACGATGGAAATGGGAGCACTATGCACCGGACCAATCTTCCCGTCCTGAAGTTCTTCGCCTTGCTGTTCTTGCTGCCGGGCCTGGCAGGACTCGTCTTTAGCGCCATGGTTTCCACCGACTATCTCGAAAACCTTCCCAAGTCGCCCATTCCCAGCGAGCAGCGGATGACGCCGCGCAACGTTCACGGAATTGTGATCTACCAGACGGTCGCCGAAGATGAGCGGCTCTCGATTATGGAGTACAGCTCAGTGAGCGTATTCCTGGTGGGTCTGGTGCTGGGCATTGTGTATCTCGAGAAATGGTCCTCGGTGCGCCAGTCGGATATGGAGTCCGATCTGCTGGAAGAGGCGGAAGCGTAGTTTTTCAGCAATAGCCGAAGACCACGCGGCCCCTACTCCCTAATCCCGGATTCCTATTTGTTATATTCGTCCCGCAAGCGCGTCTGGCGGCTTACCATGGGTTGCGCAATCCCGTCGATGTAGACCTGCTTCACATCGGTGCGAACATCGAGCGGGTCGCCATTGGCGAGGACGATGTTGCCCGTTTTGCCGACGTCCAGCGAGCCGAGTTTGTCGCCGAAGCCGAACATCTCCGCCACATTGAGCGTGATGGCCTTAAGCGCCTCGTCGTAGGGCAGCCCGTAGGCTACCGCGAAGCCGGCCGAATAGGGCAGATTGCGCACCGAATGCGCGCCGCCTGGGCCGCCTGCCTCGCCGGAAGCGATGGCGATCTTGACGCCGCGCTTGGCCAGTTCCGCAGGCAGCGTGTAAACCGCGTCGTAGCGTTCGTTGGGCCGCGGCAGGTCGTAAATAGGTCCGACGATGACCGGCACTTTGTAGGCGGCAATCTCGTCCAGGATTTCTTGGGTCCGGGTGACGTGGTTGAGGATCACCTTCAGGTGAAATTCCTGGGCCACTTTCATGAAGCTCTCCACGTCGTAGCCCTCGTAGACGCCCGCCACCACGGGCCGTTCGCCATGCAGGTAGGGCAGCAGCGCCTCCATCTTCAGGTCCCGCTGAAAAGACTTGTCGCCGCCCTTCTCGCCTGACTTGTCTTCCGGCTTGTCGGACTTCTTCGACGCGGCATCGCGGGTGGCCTCGTAGTGCTGCGCGTCCATCAGACTCTGCCGCAACTGGGTGATAAGGCCCATGCGCGTCGAGGGGTACTCGGAGCGACCGCCGCGCCGGCGCTGTCCGGCGCCATAGTTCATGGCCAGAGCCACGTCGCGGCCGAGGATCATCTCGTCGCGATTCTTACCGGCAAGTTGGATGAAGATGTCCTGACCGGCGACCGAGTCCTCCGGAGCAGGCGCAACGACAGCGTTGGTGACGCCGTTGAGGCGCGCCACGGGAATCAGTTCAGTTTCGGCGTGGAAGGCATCGGAAACGTGCATGTGGGGCATGATCTCGTCCGACGGCTCAGCCAAATCGCTCGAGTTCTCGTCCGATCCCACCTCCATCAGGCCCAGCGTGGTGTCAGGGTCGATGAGGCCGGGGTAGACGGTGAGGCCTTTGGCATCGACGATGGTGGCGCCAGCGGGGATGGCGACTTGGCCAGCCGGGCCGACGGCGGCGATTTTACCGTCCGCGATGACCAGCACACCGTTTTCGATCACGCCGTGGCTGACTGTCAGGAGTTTTCCGCCGGTGATGGCGATGGGTTTTGCGGCACTCTGACCCGCCGCCATGGAACCCACACACAACAGCACGGCAGCAATGGCAAAGGCCGTCAAATCCGAGGATATTCTCACGTTACGCGTCATCAGTCACCGTCCCCGTCATATTGGCCGTCTTCGCCACCTTCGCCGCCGGCCGAGTGCATGGCTCCCGAAAAGTGTGGCGTGCCGAACCCCGGCGCGGCCATATCGAAGAAAAGATCGCCGTCGATATACACTTTCTCCGCCCGCGCGTAGGTGGAAAGCGGATCGACATTCCAGATCACCAGATCGGCGTCCTTGCCGGGGTCGATCGAGCCGGTGCGGTCGTCCACCCCGATGATCCACGCCGCGTTGAGCGTGACCATGCGGATGGCTTCATCCTCGGTCGCTCCGCCGTAATGGACCATCTTTCCCGCCTCCTGATTCAATCGCCGGATGTGGTCGTTCGAGTCGCTCTTAAGCGCCACTTTGATGCCGGCTCTCATGCTCATGACGGCATTCCATGGAATCGCGTCCCAGGCCTCGTCCTTGTAGCCCCACCAGTCGGTAAAGGTGGCGATGCCGGTACCGGTAGGCGCGATCTGATCCGCAACTTTGTACATTTCAAGCGCGTGATGGAAGGCGCGAATCTTGTAGCCGTATTCCTTGGCGATGGCTTCTTCGGTAAGGAATTCATCGGCACGGTAGCAGTGAATCTGGACGTAGAGCTTGCCGCGCAGGACATCGGCGAGCGCCTCGAGTTTCAGATCGACCTTGGGCGCGACCGCGGTCTTTTCGCCCTTGGCAACTTTGGCGTTGTAGGCGTCCCAGCCGGCCATATATACCTTGGCGTCTTCAAAGGACTGGCGCATGATTTCGAAGTTGCCCATGCGGGTCGAGGGCAACTGGTTGCGGCTGCCGTAGACGCGCTTGGGATTTTCACCGGAAGCAAATTTGATGGAGCGCGGCGCGTTGGGAAAGAGCATGGCGTCGCGCGAGAGGCCGAATTTGTTCTTGATGACCACGGCTTGGCCGCCGATCATGTTGGCCGAGCCATGCAGCAGCAGCTCCGTCGTCACGCCGCCGGCGAGCGCATGGTAGAGCGCGGCGTCGCGGTTGTCGAAGGCGTCGATCATCATCATGCTGGGGGTGACCGGGCTGGTGGCCTCGTTCACGTCGTTGTCGAGCGCCGAATGCGAATGGGGATCGATGATGCCGGGGGTAAGCCACTTGCCGGTCGCGTCCACCACGACCGCGGTCGCAGGCGCGTCGACCGTGGCGCCGACAGCAGCGATCTTGCCGTTATGCACCCATACCGCGCCATGCTCGATGGTGCCGTGGCTGGCGGTCATCACCGTGGCGTTTTGGATGACCATGTCGGCAGGCGGCAGAGGCGCGGTGGTCTGCGCCAGCAGCGGGAGCGCCGCGAGAAAAAGGAGTCCAGGAAGTAGACGCAGCCTCAAGAGCTTGCCTCCAGAAGAAAATTCGCAAATCGATCGGGCGAGGTCGAACAGGCCCGGATAGAGGACGGAAAGTCGAGTAAAGCACGGGCGTGGCGCGAATTGAGCAAATGCTATCACGGCTTGCCGCAGATGCCATAAAATCGAAACACCCGGGCATCTCTTCGATCGCCGCCACGCTGCTCGTGCTGGAACTGAAAGCTCCGCTCGCGCATGTCCGCTCTTTGCCCCAATCCGGCTCATAAATCGCAACGATGGTTGGCTTTCGCACACCGTCCGCGAGCTACAATCAAGTTCGATCCCGCTCGATTGATCCAAACAACCACTTCTTCCTCTTGGAGATTGCCCATGCCGGTGATGTTGCCCTCGAAATTATTCCGCGGCCTGCCCTCGCTGTGTCTGGCGGCTACGCTCACCTTGCCCGCTCTCGCCGCCGACAAGACCAAGGCCGCCAAACCTGCCGCCGCGCCTGCCGAAACCGACCCCTACGCGGAAGTGCAGCCAGCCACCGAAAAGCTCGACCTGGCCGCCTATCAGCGCATTCGCGACGAAGGCCTGAACCACTCCCATGTGATGGACTTTGCCGTGGCGCTGATGGACGGCATTGGGCCGCGCCTGACCGGTTCGCCGAACCTGAAAAAAGCCAACGAGTGGACCCGCGACACGCTGACCAAGATCGGCTGCGAAAACGCCCATCTCGAAGACTGGGGCGAGTTTGGCCTCGGCTGGCAGCAGTTGAATACCTGGGCGCGCATGGTCACGCCGGATACCGCCGTGCTCATCCTGCAGGCCACGCCGTGGTCGCCCTCGACCCCTGGGCCGGTCACCGGCGAAGTCACCTTCGTCAACATCCAGTCGGAGAAAGATTTCGATGAGTACAAGGGCAAACTGGCCGGCAAAGTGGTGCTTTTCGGCGCGATGCGCGAGGTTCCCCCGGTAGATAAGGCGCTCTTCTCGCGCTACACCGACAAGGAACTCGAAGACATGGTCGAATTTCCCGTTTCGGCGGGCGGCCAGGGGCCAGGCGGGATGCCGCCGGAGATGCAGGCCCGGATGCGCGCCTACATGGAGCGGATGAAGCTGATCGACAAGATCGCGCAGTTCTTTGCAGACGAAAAAGTGGCCGCGATCATCGAGCCCAGCCGCGACTCCCGCAACGGCGGCGGCTCGGGCGGAACGTTCTTCGACGACAACGGCGCAACCATCGGCCGCACACCCTATATCGCCGGCAAGGACATCAAGGTTCCAGTGGCCGTGGCGGCGATTGAGAGCTACGGGCGGCTCTACCGGCTCGTGCAGGCGCATGTGCCGGTGACCGTCGAGATCAACGTCGAAACTAAGTTTACGGGCGAGCATGAGCATGGCTTCGACACCGTCGCCGAAATCCCCGGCACCGACCCGCTGCTCAAGGATCAGATCGTGATGGTCGGCGGCCATCTCGATAGCTGGATCGCCGGAACGGGCGCGACCGACAACGGCGCGGGCACCGTGGTGGCGATGGAGGTGATGCGCATCTTCAAGGCGCTCGACATCAAGCCGCGCCGCACGATCCGCATCGGCCTGTGGACGGGCGAGGAAGAGGGCATCTTCGGGTCGAAGGGCTATGTGACGCAGCACTTCGGCTCGGCCGCGCTTTCGACCGCGCCGGACCAGCTCGCTCTGCCCGAGTTCATGCGCCGTGCAGTGGGGCCGCTGACGCTCAAGCCGGAGCACAAACTGCTCTCCGGCTACTTCAACGTCGACAACGGCACCGGAAAGATTCGCGGCATCTACACCCAGGGAAATACCGCCATTGCGCCGATTTTTGCGCAGTGGATCGAGCCGCTCAAAGACCTGGGCGTAACTACCGTGACCAACCGCAACACCGGCGGCACCGATCACCTGAGTTTCGATGCCGTAGGGCTTCCAGGATTCCAGTTCATCCAGGACGAGATGGACTACGAGACCCGCACCCACCACTCGAACGAAGACACGGTCGAGCGGCTTTCGCCTGCCGACCTGAAGCAGATTGCGACGGTGGAAGCGATCTTCGTCTACAACACCGCCATGCGCGACCAGATGCTCCCGCGCAAGCCGCTTCCTCAGCCCGACCATGAGCAGGAGAAGCGCAAGCCGCTGGAGATTATGCCCGGAGCTGTGGCGCAGCCGGCTGCTAAGTAACTCCACAAGAAACCGAAGCAACGGCCCTCGTGATTGCGAGTGCTGGAGGGCCGTTGCTGTTGTGGCCGACTTTGCTTCCCTTTCTGTCATTCCCTTCGGAATCTGCCGTTCTATCTCTTCCTGTGGCGACCGCAGGCAGTTCAACAGTCCAGTTGCCGTCGTTTACCCTATCCGATATGGCCATCCTCAACCGCCGGCGCTTCCTGCTTGCCTCCGCGGCCGTCACCCTGGCGCATCGCGGCCTTGCCGAAAATCCTTCCTTCACGGCTGACCTCACCATCCACCCTGAGCAGCCGGGTCCGGCGGTCCCGGCGAATTTTCTCGGGCTCTCCTACGAGACGCAGCAGCTCTCCGACCCTAGCTTCTTTTCCCCCGAGAATCGCGGGCTGATCGCCGAGTTCCGCAAGCTCGCGCCCCATGGTGTGCTGCGCATCGGCGGCAATACCTCCGACGTAAGCTGGTGGCAGCCAACGCCCGCGACCGAGCCGCCGGAGATGCATGTGCGCGACCGGCAGGGCAATCCCGCACCCAGCCTCGCCTTCCCCATCACGCCCCAGGCGGTGCGCAACCTGCGCGGCTTTCTGGACGCGACTGGCTGGACTTGCCTCTACGGCATCAATCTGGCCACCAACACGCCGGCCCGCGCGGCCGATCAGGGAGCCTTTGTCGCGAAGACGCTTGGCGGCAAGCTCGACTATTTTCTGCTCGGCAATGAGCCGGACCTCTATGTCCCACGCCTGCGCGAGGCCAAGAGCTGGAATGGCGAAGCGTACATCCGCGAGTGGCTGGCGCTGGCCAACGCGATCCGCGCGGTTGCGCCCGAAGTTCGCTTCGGACTGCCGGATACCGGCGGCTGGCCGGACTTTTACCCAGCGCTACTCCACGGCCTGCTCACCACGCCGGATCCGCCGGCGATCGCCGCCGTCACCCACCACTACTACCTGGGCGGACCGCCCTCGAATCCCGACATCGACGTTCTGCATCTGCTGCGGCCCGGCCCACGCGTGCAGCTCGAGGCGCACGATGTGGCCGAGCTTGCCGCCAGCCTTTCGAAGGGACTTGGCCACGCCGTTCCGTACCACATGACCGAGGGCAACACCTGCTACCAGGGCGGCAAACCGGGCGTTTCCGATGTATTTGCAGCGGCGCTCTGGGCCGCGGACTACCTGCTGCTGCTGGCATCGCTGGGCTACGCCGGGGCCAATCTCCACGGCGGCGACGGCAAGATGGTCGCCAACAGCCTGGGCGGTTCGCTTCCCGGAGAAGCGCTGATGCCAGACCCGAAAGCGCCCCATCCGCGCCCCTTCTACACGCCCATTGCGCATCTCGGCGACCGGTACGTTGCCGAGCCGGTCGCCTACGGCATGAAGTTAGCCCATCACTTTGCCGGCGCCACGATGCTCAAGCTCGATTTCGATCCGGGCACCGTCAATGCAACCGCCTACGCGGCGCGGGAGGCCAATGGCGCCAAGCTGCTGGCCGTCGTCAACAAAGACGCCTCGTCCGGCATCACGCTCCGCTTGCCAAATGCGCGAAAACGCGGTTTCCGGCATGTGTACGCCATCTCCGCCGCGTCGCTCACGGCAACTACCGTCCTTGAAACGCCCATCACTCAGCCAACGGAGGGACTCTTCATCCCCAGCAAAACCGCCATCGTCTTTCGTCAAGAGAAGGCATGAGGACGGGAGCGCGCCCTTGCCCAATCTGACCCAATGCGGCAAGCCGTGGCGGAACGGACGCGGTTTCTCAGCCTCGATTGTTACGTTGGGGCGCTGACGCCAAAACTCCCCGAGTATAATCCGCAATTGGATGCAGCAACCGGAGATTCACAGGAGAAGACAATGACCACGCCCGTGAAAGACCTGACCCAGCTACCCGCCTGGAAAGCCCTGGAAGCCCACGCCGCGGAAATCGCCAAGACGAACCTCCGAGAACTGTTCAACGCCGACTCGACGCGCGGCGAGCGCCTTACCGCCGAGGCTGCGGGCATCTTCCTCGATTACTCGAAGCATCGCATCACGGATGAGACGCTGAAGCTCTTTAGCGAACTGATCGATCAGGCGGGCGTGGCCGCGCATCGGGATGCGATGTTCCGCGGCGAGAAGATCAACATCACGGAGAACCGCGCCGTGCTGCACGTAGCCCTGCGCGCCCCGAAAACGGAATCGATCTTCTTCGACGGCGTAGATGTCGTTCCCGAGGTCCACGCGGTGCTGGACAAGATGGCCGCCTTTGCCGAGCAGATTCGCTCCGGCGCGTGGCTTGGGTACACGGAAAAACCGATCAAGAACATCGTCAACATCGGCATCGGCGGCTCGGATCTCGGCCCGGTGATGGCCTACGAGGCGCTGCGGCATTACTCTAAACGCGATCTGACCTTCCGCTTCGTTTCGAATGTCGATGGCACCGATTTCCACGAGGCCACGCGGGATCTGGACCCGGAAGAGACGCTGTTCATCGTTTCCTCGAAGACGTTTACCACGCTCGAAACCATGACCAATGCCCATTCGGCGCGGGTTTGGTCGCTGGCCAAGCTCAAGGAACAAGCCGCCGTGGCGCGGCACTTTGTCGCCGTCTCGACCAACGCTGCAGAGGTCGACAAGTTCGGTATCGATACGGCGAATATGTTCGGCTTCTGGGACTGGGTTGGCGGCCGCTATTCGATGGACTCGGCCATTGGCCTCTCAACCATGATCGCCATCGGCCCAGAGAACTACCGCGAACTGCTGGCCGGCTTCCACGAGATGGACGTTCACTTCCAGACCGCGCCCTTCGCCCAGAACCTTCCCATGCTGATGGGCGCCCTCACCGTCTGGTACAACGATTTCTTCGACGCGCAAACGGTCGCCGTGCTGCCTTACGACCAGTATCTCAAGCGCTTCCCTGCGTACTTGCAGCAACTTACTATGGAAAGCAATGGTAAGCATGTGACTCTGGACGGCCGAGTTACCGGATACCAGACTGGACCTATCTTCTGGGGCGAACCGGGAACCAACGGCCAGCACTCGTTTTATCAACTCATTCATCAGGGAACCAAGCTGATCCCCTGCGACTTCATCGGGTTCTGTAAATCGCTCAATCCACTCGGAGCGCATCACGACTACCTCATGTCCAACGTCTTCGCGCAGGCCGAGGCGCTGGCGTTTGGCAAGACGGCCGATGAGTTGAAGGCGGAGGGCATCGCGGACTGGCTCATTCCGCATAAGACTTTTGAGGGCAACCGGCCGTCTTCGGTGATTCTCGCTGAAAAGATGACTCCCGCGCTGCTGGGCAAGTTAGTGGCGCTTTACGAGCACAGCGTCTTTGTGCAGGGAGCCATCTGGCAGATCGACAGCTTCGACCAGTGGGGCGTCGAGTTAGGCAAGAAGCTGGCCGTGGCGATCATTCCAGAGTTGGAGAGCGAAACCGAGCCAGAGTTGAAGCACGATAGCTCGACCAATGCGCTCATCCGTCGCTATCGCGCTCACAAACGAAAATGAGTGTGCGCGCACACGCGAAATAGAGACCGGGCGCATCCTTGCCGGCGCGCCCGGTTTCGTTGAAATTCCTGCCGAAAGCGATCAATAGTCGATGCCCTTCAGGTAATCCTGCGTCGGCACGTACTCAAAGCGGTTGGGATCGGCCTTCACCAGCGCCTCGGCGGCGTCGTTGTCGATCGTTCCGTGCGCGTTCCAGTCGTTGTCTTTCACCACGCTCTGTTCGCGCAGATAGTTGCTGAAGGCCTGCGTCCGCCGGGCCGAGCCGTCCTCCATGCGCCTCATGCTCTCCATTCGGCTCTGGGACGCGGCCTCCATCCCCGCCACGTTGCGCTGCGCCTGGTCGGCCGCGGCCTGCATCTGCTGCACGTTCTGCTTCGCCTCGGCGTTGACCACGCCGTTGTTGACCTGGTAGCTCGCGTTCATCGCCCGCATCGTAGCCATGTCGGCGGCCATCCGGCTCTCCGGAATGGCAAGTTGGTTTACGGTAACAGCATAGGAACCTGGCATGTAGGGGGCCATCACGCACATAGCGGATTCGACATACATCATCCCCTTGCCGTCGTGCTGGTCCACTCGCATCTTGAGGTTGGTGCATTTTCCTCCCGAAGGCGTCGCGGAGATCAGCTCTGTTGTAGCCGGCGGCTTATTCTGCTTGGCATTGATTTGATCCGAGATCGACTTCATCAGCTCGAATGGCTCCATCCCATAGGGCGCGGCCAGTTCCTTCCCTGGCAACGGTCTGCGTCCGCCCTGCGTCTGCATCTGCACCATCTGCTGCTTCTGTGGATTGCCGGTGTCGATCATCGGAATGAAGACTCCAAGATTGAGGCTCTCGTTGTTTGGTCCTTGCGCCGTCACCGCGCCCTGGTGTGCGGACTGGATCTGCCAACCCTCCGGCAGGCCGATGCTGCCGCTATTGTCCGGAAAGACCGCCGTGCGCAAAGGCCGCGCCGACCCAGCCGCGCCGCCCAGGCCGCTCGGCGATGCCGCCGCGGCTGCGCTCACATTCCTGGCGTCGTCCGCGCGCCACGCGGAGTCCAGGGTCTTCATCATCGGGTTGAACGTCGTCCGAAAGCGGTCCGCTTGGTCGTACAAGACGGCCACGCTCGGCTGCTGGCCAGCCGGCATGGCGACGATCACCAGTCCCGAAATCGGCCCGCTGCCGTTCATCCGCGCCGTCAATTGAAAGGACGCAGCCATGGTATCGGGGCTGCCTTTGGCGTAAAACACCCGGCCCACCTGCGGCCTCTCGCCAAAATGCCGGTGAATGCGGCCAAGAATGTAGCCCATCGTTGCCGGCAGTGTCGCTTGCCCAGCTACCGGGCCATAGGCAATTTCGCCGCCGCCGGGGTTGTGAACTGTCTTCAGTGGTTCGTCGGCCCCAGCCGCCGCAGTTCCCGCCATCAGCACGAACAGGGCACAGCCCACCACTACGCCGCGCCGCCTCCAGACTCTTCGTCCCATTGCCAGCATTTCCAACTCCTTGCCTCCTAGTCTTTATCCGTTCACCCAAGAATGCGCGAAAAGGGAGTATTCTGACTCACGCGCGGAAGTTGCGAGGTTTGGCGCTGCCGATTGCGCCCCGTGGGCATCCAAACCTTAGACGAGCACTTCGAACCGGCCAGGAGGGTTTTTTCGAGATGACAGAAGAAAACAGGATTGCGCTCGCCGGCAGCGAACGCGCGCCGGTCGAAAACGCGACATTGACTGGTCCCACCGACCCCCACCAGCTTGTCGAAATATCAATCGTCCTCATGCAGCGTCGCCCCCTCGATCTGGCGCATCTGCAAGGCAAGATCCTCAGCCACGACGATTTCGCCTCCGCTTACGGTGCCGACCCGGAGCAACTGGAGCGCGTCCGCGCCTTTGCGCGTGCCAATCATCTGCGCGTCATTGAAATTCCCGACGAGGTCGCGCGCCGCACGATCAAGGTCCAGGGCACCGTCGCCAGTCTTGAAAAAGCCTTTGGTGTGACCCTGAACGATTTTGACCATCGGAGTGGCCGATTCCGGGGTCGAACGGGCGCCATCTACATTCCCGCGGGGCTGGAAGAAGTGATTCAGGGTGTCTTCGGACTGGACAATCGTCCCCAGGCCAAACCCCACAATCGAGTACGGGGGCGGACCCGCGCCTCCGACGCTGCCACACCCAACATCTCCTATACGCCAGTGCAGGTGGCCGAACTTTACCGTTTTCCCGCGGGAGTGACGGGCGCGGGCCAGACGATCGGCATTATCGAGTTGGGTGGAGGCTACAATCCGTCGGACATCGCAACGTATTTCCAATCCCTCGGTCTTACGCCGCCCAATGTGACCAGCGTTTCTGTGGATAACGGCACCAACAGCCCGACCAATCCCAACAGCGCAGACGGGGAAGTGCTTCTGGACATCGAAGTTTCGGGAGCGGTTGCGCCCGGAGCCAACATCGTCGTCTACTTCACGCCCAATACCTCGCAGGGATTTCAGGACGCGCTCTCGACCGCGATCCACGACAGCACCAACAATCCCTCCGCGGTCTCCATCAGTTGGGGAGGGCCGGAATCGACTTGGACGACGCAGTTGATGCAGACATTCGATCAGGTGGCGCAGGAAGCGGCGGCGCTGGGCGTCACCATCACCGTCGCTGCTGGCGACAACGGCTCTTCCGATGGAGTTTCGGATGGATCGAACCATGTAGATTTTCCCGGCTCCAGCCCCAACGTGCTGTGCTGCGGCGGGACAACGCTCGTTTCCGCGAATGGCGCGATCGCCAGCGAGACCGTCTGGAACGACGGAGCCAATGGAGGCGCGACTGGGGGCGGATTTTCGACCGTCTTCACGCAGCCTGCCTATCAGTCTTCGCTGGCCACATCGTACCCAGGACAGACCGGGCGTGGCGTCCCGGACGTCAGCGGCGACGCCGATCCCGACACGGGTTACAGCATCCTGGTCGACGGTACGCAGGAAGTGATTGGTGGCACCAGCGCGGTCGCTCCGCTGTGGGCTGGCTTGGTGGCGCTGCTCAACCAGCAGCTCAACACGCGGGTGGGATTTTTGAATCCCAAAATTTACGGCCTTGCCGAGCCGAATCCCGGATTCAACGACATCACCGAGGGCAATAACGGAGCCTATTCGGCCGGCCCCGGCTGGGACCCCTGCACCGGGCTCGGCTCACCGATCGGAACGGCGCTGGCCACCCTGCTGGCGCCTGCCCCATCTCGGTCCGGTCCGTCAGCGTGAGGGGCTGGCCGTTTGAGCGATTCGACTCTCCAGCCAGATTCCCTTTCAGGGCAATGGGCGGGGAGAGTCCATTGAGGAAAAGGTAGTTACTTGAATGAGGCGCGCACGGTTAGCACAAGCAAGTCGCCGATTTCGCCAATCGTCGCTCCGCCAAGCCAATTGAGAATCGCGGCATCGAGCGAAAACCCAGCGAGGTGAAAGCCCTGGAGAAAGAAAATGGCCATAGTGGCCGCCAGCAGAACTCCGTAGGCTCGCAATAGAAATGTGACGATCTGCTGCTGGAATCCAACACGAGCGGAGTGGACAAACTCCTCCAAAGTCAGTCGCTCCGGGAGCTGCTTCCTCAAATCGCGCGACAGGTTCATACGCCGGCGGGCACTTGGCGCTCATGCTCCGCGACGTGTTGCAGCATCGGCGTCACCAGCACACGGTAGGCGGAATCGCTTTCATTGATCGCGGCCACGTCGTTGCCGTTGGCCGTTTCATCTACCGCCCATTTCAGGATGCTAAGCGCGGCGTTGACCAAATCCTTCATGCTACTGGCCCCCGTCCTCTGCTGCAGGGCCTTGAGAGAGTTCATCTGCGCATCGGTCAGCTCAAAATTCAGACGCATCTGTGTCTCCTTATGGGCGATGCCGTCTGCTCCATTCCCGCAGGCATTTGCCGTCAGCCGCAGAATACAGCATGACTTACCCCATTTTCAACCGTAAAATGAGTATGCAATGAGTATGGATTGTGCGGCGATCCGCCTGCTTCAGCCTCGCCTGCCTCAATAGAAAAGATACTTCCGCCACCGGTCATCCCCGCGTCCGAGCATCCGCATGATTTGCCGGCTGGTGTGCAGGCTAAACGAGCGCGGCTCCTTGAGCAGCTTCATATCGTCCAGCTCATGCAGCATGCGGTTTCCCTTCTTACGGTTACAGCTGTGGCAGCACGCGACCAGGTTCTCCCAGGTGGAGTTGCCGCCGCGCGAGCGCGGAATGACGTGATCGAGCGTCAACTCGCTCGACGGCAGCACCACCGAGCAATACTGGCAGGTGTTTCGGTCGCGCAGCAGGATGTTCTTGCGCGAGAGCGCGCGCGTCTGGTGCGGAATGCGCCGGTACTCAAGCAGCCGGATCACCGACGGCATGGCCATGCGGTTGCGCTGGGCATGCAGCATCAGGCCGTGCTCCTCCTCCGTCTTGGCCACTCCCTTGAGCACCAACACCAGCGCCCGGCGCGCCCCGCAGATGTTGATCGGCTCATAGGAGGCGTTGAGGACCAACACCGGCATCTGCATGATCTGGGCCGATTGCGACCAGGTCTGCGCGTCTCCCTGAGCAGCCTGGGCCACGTGGGCGGCTGCTTTGGCGAGTGACTTCTGCTTGCGGGCATGTATCATGGCTTTTCCAAGCGACATCGCTTCCCCTCGTTGGCATTCAAGTCCGGTTTCCTACACTGCGTGAACTGCCGCGTTTCCCTCACCCTAATGAACGGTTGTCGTTTTGGACGAAGCCGACTCGCTACCGGCATGGTCCACCATCGAAAGCCGAATGAAATTCCTGTCGTCGCGAACGGGTAGCGGAAACCGCCGCTGCGCCCGCGCCAGCGTGGCCACGCGGATTGAGGCCGCGCCCGCTTCCATCAAAATCCGGCTGCAGGCTCGCGCCGTGGCCCCGGTGGTGTAAATGTCGTCCACCAGCAGCACATGGCGTCCCCGCATCGCTTCCGGATCGGAGACAAAAAAAGCGCCGCGCAGATTCTGGCGGCGCTGGCGGGGAGTCAATCCCGCTTGACTCTCCGTACTGCGTTGCCGCACCAGAGAAGTCGCAGACAGTTCCAATCGCCACGCCGGATGGCTGATCCGGAGCCGTCGCAGGGCCTCCGCCGCCAAAGTCCGAGCCTGATTGAACCCGCGCTCCGCCATCCTCCCGCGATGCAGAGGCACCGGGACGATAAGCATCTCGCGCGGAGCGTCCGGCTCCAGTTGCGCCATTGCCGATGCTAAACGCGTGCCGAGCTCGCGAGCGAGCGGCACGATCCGGTCGTACTTCAGCGCGTGGATTGCCGCACGCATCGACCCGTCGTAAACGCCAAAGCTCACCGCGCGAACGAACGCCGGTGGCGCCAGACGGCAGGGCCGGCAGATCGGCTCCGCGACAGTACCGGCGGAAACGGGCTCGAACAAATCTTCGCCGCAACGCACACAACAGTTTTCCCGTTGCGGAGGCATCTCGCTCCAGCAGCCTGAGCAGACGGGCGACCGGGACAATGCCGGCAGCAGACCGGAACAGAGGACGCAACAGGCGGGAAGAACGGCGCAACTCAGCGAGTGACCCATTCCGCTCAGGAGGTTCCAAGGGGCAAAACCCGCAGCAGTCCAGAATGAAGCTCCGGAGTTGGAGTTCCTTCGCGAATAGCCGGAATCTAGGGAACGAGGGTCGCTACTGAAGTCGCACCTCAATCTTGGCAGGCCGGTCCGCGCCGCCTTGGCACAAGTATACCCAGAGTCCGATGAAAAAAGCCATCCCTGAGTCTGCCTCCGGAAAAGCTCGGCGGGAACTCGCACCATCGCAAGCTCGAATAGGAGATATCTTTCGCGACATCGCTCGCCTGATTTGTTCTTGCCGGTCCTTTCGACACGATTTGTGTCATCATTCTGATGCGAGGAGTCGCCGGCATGAAGTCCGCCAAAGAATTCGCTCTGCTAACCTTGGCCTTGCTAACGACTCTGGGCCTGGCGCAGGACCGTCCGCTCACGGACGCGCAACGCGACGGGCTGGCTGGTCCGGTGCAAACAGTCGCTACGACGTCAAACCGCTTCGGTGTGCCGTTTAGGCCGCCTCCGGGTCCTATGCCCGTCCAGCCAATTTTGTGCTGGGACTGCTCTTACGATTTAGATGGACTGAAAATCCGCTCCGGCCAAGTCCTTGCGGGCATTTTTCGCGGCGAATTGAGTTCACTCGAGCGGGATTCGAATGGGCAGACCATCCATCGCCGGGTTACAAGCGCCGAAACCGGGGAAGTTTTCCGGGAGGAGACCTTGGGGCCATTTGGCAAGATCAGTGAAACTGACTATAAGAATCGACAGACCGAGTCGCTCACAGATCGAAACGGGGAGGTAGAGTCGAAGAAGAGTTTCACCTACGACGAAAACGGACACCTGACCGGCATACAGGCAATCGATGGAAAGGGGAACCTACAATCCCGCTATAGCCAAAGCACAACCAAGGATGGCGAACCGACTGAGAAATCCTCCTGGGACAAAGACGGCGGGCTTGAGTGGCGCGATACCTACGACCCCCAAACCGACGAAGATCGTTTCGCCAGCTACGACGCGACCGGGGCTGTGAAGGTGACTTTTAACTACGCTCGTGGAGAAGTGCTCTCTTTCTGGGAACAATCCGAGGAATCTTCTCCATTCGGAGCACGATTCTACGAAAACAAGGAGGACGGAACGGTCGAGACTTACGAGTGCCACAAGAATCGCCCATGCGAGCGCTTCGTGGTGCGTTTCGAGTACCTGAGTCCGCATAAGCGAAATCCCAAGAGCATCGAGTGGCGCGACTCCGATGGCCACTTGCTGTACGCCGGATATTACGAATACGATCTGGACTCATTTCAAAACTGGACGCATCGCCGGGTGTTTGTCGTGTCCCGGGAATTGCCGGACCGGACGCTTTACGAAGAAGACTCCCGCGTCGTCACGTACTGGCCAAAGTAGCCAATCGCGGCGGTGAGCCCGAGCGTAACTTCGGCAAGAGTCATGCCGGCATCACGGTCAGCGTTCCGAAGGAATCCGGCGGCAGTTCTACCTCGATGCCGCGTTTACCGATTTGCACCTGAATGCTTTGCGAGTGCGGCAGTTCGTTGCGCAGCAGAGCTACCACCGAGCCATCGGGATTCAAAAACGCCAGTGCGTCATCGCAGGTTCCGGAGATTTCGAGCGTTTGCGCGCCCACATCCACGAAGTGCGTCAGGTGCTTGAGCAGGTAGTAGTCGTGGTTCCAGCGGTACGTCTTTGCCGCCGTATCCACGGTAACCAGCGAGTTCTGCGCCCAGCCCCAGGTGCTCTTGCCGCCGGTTTCGGTGGAGATATTCCAGTACATGTAGCCGCTGGCGCCGCTGCGGAAGTAATGTTTCATCAACTGCCAGCAGTAGCCGGTGTAACTCCAAGCATTCTCACCGTCGCCGCACTCCTGCTCGGACTGGAAGATGGCCAGTTCCGGATACTCGCGATGAATCGCCGGCAGCGCGTTCTTCCCGGCCCACTGAACACCCACGCCTTTGACGAACTTCGCGGCCTCGGGGTCCGCCATCACCGTTTCGAGCAGTTTAGGACTGCCCCGTTCGAGCGTGCCGAAATAGACCTCGACGTCGCATTTCCGCATCTCCGGCCCCAGATAGCGCAGGAAGCGCGCCAACCCCTCCGCCGTCCAGGTGCAACTGGGAAAATTCTGCGCGGAGTTGAACTCATTCTGGGGCATCACCATGTCGACCGTGATCCCTTCCGCCTTGTACGCGTCGATAAATCGACCAAAGTAGCGTGCATAGGCCTCGAAATAGCGCGGCTCCTGGACGAACATATCCTCGCCCTCGTGGCCGATCTGGTCCGGGCGGATGCCGTTGTCCTTGAAGCCCATCCCAGGGTAAGCGGCCGCCTCGGCGTAGAAACGGTTGCGTTTCATCCAACTTGGCGGCGTCCAGGGCGAGGCCCAAAGGCGCAGTTTCGGCTGGTGGCGCCGCGCCGCTTGAATGAATGGAATCAGCGTCCTGCGGTCGTGCTCGATGCTGAAATCCCTGAGCGCGAAGTCGCCGTCGGACTCGTCGTAGCTGTAAGCCTCGGTGGCGAAGTCGTTGGCACCGATGGGCATGCGGCAATAGCGGAAGCGCGCGCCCGCCGAGGGGTCGAAGAGCTCGCGCATCACGGCATCCCGGTCGTCCTCGGCGAGAGCGCTGAGCGATGTCCAGCCAAGCTCATTGAAGCAGGCGCCAAAACCCTCCATCGGCCGGCCGCCCGGCTGCGTCTTCGCCGGGTCGAGATTCAGATTCAGCAAATCCCAGCTAAATGCGGGCTCATACAAGGGCGCTTTCTGCCACGGCGTTGCCTCGGTTGTCGTCACGAAAGTCGCGCGGCCGTCCTCAATCGGCTTGGGACGCGGCATCTGCGCACCAGCTCTCCGACCGAATCCGGCGATTGCCAGTCCCGCCAAAACATCCCGCCGATTCCATCGCTTCGTTTTCATGGCCCGCCCATCCGTCTCTTGGTAAACGGACCGATTATAGACGCCGCTGCGTACGGACGCGACCTCCGGGGCGATATGGGGCGGCGCGATGCAATTCGGTTCTCATCGCAAAGGGCAATCCCGTATATTCGCTGTATCCTGCCGCTCACGATTCTTGGAGGCAAACGCTTTGCCCGCATCTCAGCCCGCATTCAAGCCCTACGTCGCATCCACCGAACACCGTCCCGAGTTCACCGCCCGCGCCCTGCTGCTGGGGTCGTTCTTCGGGATCGTCTTTGGCGCGGTTACCGTCTACGTCGGCCTGCGCGCCGGTCTCACCGTCGCCGCTTCGATCCCAATCTCCGTGCTCTCCATCAGTATTCTGCGCGTCTTCGGCAAGTCCTCCATCCTCGAAAACAACATCGTCCAGACCACCGGCAATGCCGGCCAATCCATCGCTTCCGGCGTTATCTTCACGCTGCCCGCGCTGATTTTTCTCGGATTCGACCTCGAATACTCGCGCATTTTCCTGCTCGCCCTCGTCGGCGGATGGCTCGGCGTCCTTTTCATGATTCCTCTGCGCCGCCAGTTGATCGTCGAGGAGCACTTGACGCTTGCCTATCCCGAAGGAACGGCCTGCGCCGACGTGCTCATGGCCGGAGACCGCGGCGGCTCGTTCGCCAGCCGCGTCTTTCTCGGCCTCGGCCTGGGCGGCCTCTACACGCTTTTCCAGAACGAAAACCTATTCGCCGCCTGGCCGGGTACGCCGAATTACGAGCCCGACCTGGGCGCGCAACACATCCTCAAAGGCGCGGCCATCCGCTGTGACGCCACGCCGGAATACCTCGGCGTCGGCTACATCATCGGGCCGCGCGTCTCCGGCATCATCTTCGCCGGCGGCGTCTTTTCCTGGCTGGTGCTGATGCCGCTGATCCACTTCTTCGGCGCAGGCCTCGCCCACCCCATCTATCCCGGCACCATCCCCATCGCGGCCATGAGCCCCAGTCAGCTCTGGTCGACGTACATCCGGCCCGTGGGCGCTGGCGCGGTGGCGGCTGCGGGGCTGATTACGCTGGTCAAGACTATCCCCACCATCGTGGGCGCGCTGGCCAGCGGCTTCAGCAAAATGCGCCAGTCCAAGGGGCCGGCCTTGAAACCCGCGCGCACGGAAGACGACCTGCCCATGAGCGTGGTCATCGGCGGCTCGATCCTGCTGGTAGTCATCATGTTCCTCTTCCTGCAATTCAAACCCGTCCCGGGCACCTATGTGGGGCCGCTAGCCAACCTCGCCGCCTCGCTGCTCATCGTGGTCTTCGGCTTCCTCTTCGTCACCGTCAGTTCGCGGATCGTGGGCCTGATCGGCAGCTCGGCCTCGCCGGTCAGCGGCATGACCATCGCCACGCTGATGGCCACCTCCGCCATCTTCCTGGTCAAGGGCTGGACCGCGCCCGCTTATGGCGCGCTGGCCATCACCGTGGGCGGCGCGGTGTGCATCGCCGCGTCCAACTCCGGCGACACCAGCCAGGACCTCAAGACGGGGTACCTCATCGGCGCCACGCCCCGCCTGCAGCAGATTGCGCTGATGATCGGCGTCTGCGTCTCCACGTTAATTATCGGCGTGACGCTGACAGCGATGAACACGGCCTTCCAGGAGTTCCGCGCCGCACCGCAGACTTGGGACATCAACGCGCCGCACTCCGGCGTGAACGTCCAGCAGAATGCCA
>Ga0209208_10003323_pt1 | contig 23065 bp, 16 predicted proteins | sample S1TSphfallax_3_FD_187694 | JGI IMG/M metagenome (GOLD analysis project Ga0209208, IMG submission 187694) | Host-associated microbial communities from peat moss isolated from Minnesota, USA - S1T2_Fd - Sphagnum fallax MG (SPAdes) (version 2) | ecosystem: Host-associated > Plants > Peat moss >...
ACATGTCATGCAGCTGTCGTTTTGAGGCCTAAACATCGGCTTCTTCCAAGGCTTGATCCCATTCATTATCGTCTGCAAGCAAACCCATTACAATGCATGCATCTTTGAATGTGTCGTGCTCTCTGCCATCCACTATCCGCAAATGCTCGTAAGATGTGGCACCTTTGACGCAGTTCAACAGCATTCGCAAATAATAACGTTCACCCGATGTTGGGTGTGCATAATACATGCAACCAATGGCAAAGCCTCTCTTGCGCATTGTCCATCGCTTCAACTTCCGATTCCACACCCATTGTTGAGGGAATTGATCGAATGTAAGGCTTCGTGCAACTTCCGATTCTCGGTTTGTTTTGAACCATTCTGTGAGCATCGTTCTGGAAATGGTTGACCGTGTTGCCACTTCGTGCACATCATTGTCATCGCCAAATAGCACCATTTGCTGATTAGGCAAATGGTATTGCAGACGCTCAACAGTAGGAAACCGCTCATGCATATCGAACTTGAAGATGTGCCACGCTGCTTCCAATGCAGATACATAGCGACAGTCAAAATATTTTTTAATTTCATCGGTTTCAACCACATTCCCTTCGGTGGCATTATCGCTCTGGTGTGAGATCTCAACAGTTACACGATCATGTCCTTTATATACGTACTTAAATAGATATTTGACTGCACGAATATTGTTGCAGACCTCAACGTTGATGTGCGCATCGTATTTGGTTGATAAATAGACATTGTGCGATACCACCCAACGATTATCCAATTCAATGCCATGAACCAAAACTGTGTGCCCCGTATCTCTACGCCGATAAATAGGGTATCCGTTTACATCCGTCACCATCTCGGATTGGAACTTGCTTGGATATTGTTTTTTGCATTTGCCTTCTTCCATGAAGGGGGCATTTGGAAACACAGCTCCACATGGACCATGCATCATGCAGCTAGCAACTGTCTCGTGGGCCAACTTGTTTGTTTCTGAATTCGGAAGTTCAGCATTGATCATGTGGTCTACATCTTCGACCGTGTGTGGCTTGCAATCTTCGATAAAGAAGATGAGAATGTGTGCATGCGGCAGCCCACGCTTTTGAAATTCAATGACATAGATTCCCATAATCATGCGTCCTAGAATATGCTTCTTGTGAATGTCGTTGATCAACTCCTTCAGCTTGATTTTGAACACTTGAGTTACCAAATCGGGTTGATCCTGAGGTTGCTGTCCGAGTGGCAACGCTCTCTTGATTTCAAGCCATTGGGGATTGCAAGTGAATGTAACAAACGCATCCGAGCAGCCGGCCCATCTGCAGGTTGCCATGGCATCTTGATAATTTTGAACCATGTGACGTGGACCCACTGTGAAAGAAAATGGCAGAATGATCCTCTGTCCGATGGCAACAGCGCTATTGTCACCTACAGCAATGGCGTCTTGAAAGCCTTGATAAAGATCCACACAAAGTTTTTTTTTATTCAGGCGTAGATACTTCAAGCGACTTTGTTCAATAGCCGCATAAGCATCCACAATGTATTGATGCCGCAATCGGTCACCTCGAAGCGACCCAATGCCATTAGTGTCTCGATGTTGAAGTCGATAACCATAAAATTCCGCCATTATCACCTTGCAATGTTTTCTTTGAAGCTCAGATTCTCCTGCATGGTCTTCATCCAAATCTGCACCAATAACAACACTATTGAGTGGAATATTCAGATGCCATCCATCCTCACCGTAAGGAAATAGCAACGGATAATGTAAAGCCATGTATCCCACATGTAGTTCGGAAATGCGTTGAAACGGGCCAGCTTGCTGAGCAAGGACGACGTCATGTCTATTTACAGCCTCAGAACCATCTCCTACCATCAATGCAACGACTTCATCGACCGTCGGCACATTGTATCGGCGGGCATCCTTTGTTCGAGAGGCAATGAGACACAATTTCAGATCCATGGGAGCACCTTCTATTGCCATCATATCCCTTGCCATTTTGAACATTTCGACATAGGGATTGATATTGTACATCATAGTCAACAACTGATCCAACGTCGTTGGATCAAGCGAAGGCATAACGGCATGGCGGTTTTGATGTTCACGTTTCATATCATGAATGTACAGTTGTGCAAACTATGGCCGTTGTCCTTCAACAAGACATAGGGATCCAATTTTGTGATACAGTTCACCTTGAATGCGAAAGGAGTACGATCCAGGGCCTCCTGTTACCCACTCATCAACTTTGGCACCAAGCAAAGTGAATGCCAACACTGAATTGTACATGCGAATCTAATTTCGAAATTTGACAAAACTACTCTCTTTGCTAGTTAAAAGAACTTCCAGCTCTTGCGGTGTTGCAAAAAGATTCAGCAACAAAACTTTGTCATTCTCACAACATAGAGAAAATTGTGGGTTGTTGTTTGTCAACTTTGCCGATCGTTCTTTGATCCACATTTTCGCACTGTAGAATCCACATATTGTGTCCATTTCTCCACAATCCCATCATCCCGGGGTTGACGCATCTTCGTCTCCAAACAATTGTAATGCGTCATTACAAAGAGAAGGTTGTTCACGTTGCTAAGCACGCCGTTTTCTTTGTAGGTGATTGCAACATTCATGTGCAGATTTTGACGTACCTTGATTGAATTTTGTTGGAACATCAATATGTGGAATAGGATTTTCCAAAAAGTCAATTTGCCTCGTCATTCCGTTGAGCTTCTAGGTGTTGTTGAAGGGCCGTCAAAGTAGCCAAAGCACTACCATGTTGTGCAATGAGTGCACGCGTACGTTCTTGTATGTCTTCGGGCATCTTGGGGCGAGGGGTTTCTCTTGCACTCTTCTGTGCTGGTGTCCGGAGGAAATGAAAGTCCATGGCTTATTAGTTTGTACTTTGTACACATGCACCCACACACACACATCCATCAACAACTCCATTTATGACTCCCTTTTCCTGAAATCTATAATGGATTGAAAGAAAATATATAAACCTCAAAGCGAATTTTGCAACTTTCACAAACCACTATTAACTTTGCCACTAAACCACTAAACATGATGAATAAGTAGTTGAGGGCTGTTTTAAGTGGTAGGTAAGGCCCACAAATGGGGTCATTACCAGAATAAGGTGCCTGCCAACCTCAGCTGAGGGTAGTGCCGAATTCTGGTAATGCCCTTGTTTGAGGGTCTTACCATATGTAGTGACCTTAAGGCACCTGCCAAGGGCAGCATTGGACTCTGGTAACACCCCTGTTTGAGGGCCTTGTCATGCATAACGACCACTCAGAGATTTGGAGAGACCTTCCATCATGCTTTGTGGAAGTGGCATTGTGGGGGGGAGGTTGAACGTTCAACAATGACCCTTCAATTTGAACGGCCATATAATCAAATCTCCCACAACCAAAACAGCACAACAAAATGCAAACAGAAGTGGGTGACAGGATTTAATAACATAACATCAGTAATGATTCAACAGAGCAAAGCCAATGCACAATTCCTCATTGACATTTAGTAAAAAAATCAGATGCACCAAAATGCCAATCAACAATACCCTAACAAATAAACTGTAATGCAAAATTGAAAAGCCATGCAACATTGTGGGGGATACAAATCATGTATGTTAAAATTGAGGTTTTCTGGTGTGGATTCTTGTTCTACTATGAAGATTCTTTAAACACCCTTCATATTTTTTTGGTTACAAACTGTAACAATGTATACAAATCTGGATTTTTTAAATTAATTTTTCCCAAATTATGGCTATTGAAAATCTGAAAAAGCACTTGATTCTAGTGGTGATATATATATATATAGTCAGCAAGAAAAAAGGGCTGCTCTAATTTATCTAATTTATCCATGCATCATCCCACTAACTAACGTTTGACACCCCATTTTGATGACCGAGTTGAGCATGCCTGCAGCAGCCGGATTAGAAGCTCTTTAATTACTTGTAACACGGCGTAAACATAACGCATCAACTATAGATAGATACATAGCTAGCTACCTAGCTGCATTGGCAGTGAAAGAAGGGCAGTTGTAATTGAAAGGCGTACAAATAGGGAGGGGCGCGGGGGAGCACCAACTGCGACTGCGGTGCTGTTCTTTAAAGAGGTCCACGGAGATTTCTTTAAATCGCTGTTGCTGCTGCAGAAGCACCACCAATTGCTTCTGCACTTGTCTTCCGTTCTTCTTCCTTCCCTCTACCTTTTGCACTTTCTCTCTCTTTCTTTCCTTCCTGTGCATACCGCCCTGTCTCCAGATCGCTGCTGCTGCTGCAGAAACACCACCAATCCTCTGTGAAGTGTCTATCATAAACTCAAGGACCCAACTCTCTAGAATGTTAGCACTAATCCTTTACTAAGTTAGTGTGAAAAGTAGGACCAATTGAAGGTGGGTTTTGTGTGGTTCCACCTCCAGCAATCAGAAGGCAAGTGAAATTCGCAGTGGTGCGTACTTCAAGCTCAATAAAAAATTCTCAGCATGAGACTAAGAGCGACCAAAGGCCGCCATATAGTTTCGCCATATACTTACTCTTACACACTGCTGAAGCACACCACATGTCAGCAAAGAAACAGGCGAGATCAAGATTTTCGCAATTCCCACCTCCAGGCTTCCCTCTGCCATACATTACTGCACAACTCCAGGAACATGTGCAGACTTTTTCCGCTGTCCTTACAAACTCTGAGACTGTTCAAGATTCCAAGTTCTTATACGGCCATGGATGCGTACGTACTTTGCCTGCAACCTTTCTTTCCGAAAGGTAAACGATTCGTTTGGACCAGGGATACACGCACTCTATCTTTCTGTGCAGCATTGGCGATCGACGGCTATGCAATGACGATAAGTCATGCCCGTTGTGAACTGGTTTGGTTATTACCGTGGTCTCAACCTCTAATCCTTCACTGCTCCAGTGAGCGGTAACCGCACATACTTCACTCTATTTGATCTCTGGATCTACGTCACATTGTTTTTAGGAACACAGGCTTAGTTTCGACATTACAAGACATATTGGGCTCGGCATCATAGCCGTACTGGTGTGCGAGACACATATACCTGCAAGTTCTGCCAAGTCAAAGAAGACGTGAAAGTTGGATGTATTTTTGGGTGGATTTCAAGTGCAGGTCCCCTGCGATCCAATGAACCTGACTAATGCCTGGTTTTATTGGTTAGGCTATGGACGTTATGCCTTTCTTCTAATCGTTCACTGCTTGACAAACTCCGATCCCAATACGGTCGCATGCTTTCAGGAATACAAACTTAGTTTCTACGTCATAGCAAGACATACACAAGGGCCCTATGGGGAGCTCCCACAGGTGAAAAGAAATAATTCCCCATTAGATTCCCATCTCAATTACACTAACGAGGGAATGCAGGCGATTAGGGATTAATGGCACAATCCCGTATCCTTTCCCATTGATATTTGGATGGGGTAGAAAAAGTTAATTCCACATATCATAAAATAAAAACATTTGCTATGTTGATTTGCAAGTAAATGATGCAGGAATAACACAAAATATCCCACCCATTTTCACTAACAAATAATATTGTAATTGACACTACATTCACATGAATAACAGTAAAAATTCTAAATTATTTCACATAAAAAATTGGTACATATGGCAATTCTTCAACACCTAGCCTGTAAAAATAACCTAGGCAAGGTGACAACATTCTCTGATCATCCGGATGCTCAGCAGGACTCGCGCCATCCTCCTCCGAGGAACTTGAATCTGAGCTTGAGACTAGCTGGAAGTTGTAATCCCTTGGAGTCCAGCCACCAGTAACCCCGCTCTTGATACCATTCCAGTGTCCTGCTCTTGAACCATAGCCAGCTTCCATGCCACCGCTGCGTTTCAGCAAAAGCCTCCTCCTCCGCTTCCTGGACTTCAAGTACCTGCACCAGCTGCTGCTTTCCATCATGCAAAACGCCATCGCCATTTCCTTCTTCTTTAGTTTCTTCTTTGTTGTGACTGAGAGTACTGCTGTAAAGGCGTCTAGTTTTCAAGAAGCAGTTTCATGCGACGAATGATCTCTTGGCCGCTGCACTTGCGCGACTCGCTGTAGCTGGAGCTACTCTTCCCCTCCTTGCACCAGGAGACCACCGCATGTTGTGGGAGCTTGATGAAACTGGACATTACAAGCCACATGAGCTTGCGTTTGGGTACGTCAGCCACGATTTCTTCGCGATACTTGATGCACAGCAATGGAGAAAGAGCAGGAGATTTCGAGTGATCGCTGCCTAGTATGACGAACTCCGAGCTTGTGAAGTTGGACTTGATCATCACAGAAGAAGCACCAGCAGAAGCAACTCCTCTTTCCTTAGCTTGCAAGCTTCAGATATTGGTACTGAGCTCGAAGGAGGAGCAAGAAGGCAGGTAACGCTTACGAGCCCCGAGGAGAAGGTACTCTGAGTTTTCAAATGTTTGGAAAAGGAAGAAGGAGCTCCCTTCCTTCTTCAACACGCACAGCAGCGGACGATCCACGAGAGCCGGTTGTTTGCGGATCGAAGCAGGGAAACGAATGAGCGTAGAAGAACAAGAACAAGAAGCTGTAAAGTACTGCAACACAGCGGATGCGGATTGTGATTGTTGTTGGGATGCTGCTTCTTATTCCTCCAGCAGTAACTCCTCCTATTGTAACTGCATCGCCTGACGCCAGCTCCTGCACACTCCTGCTACCGCCACAATGCACCTCCTTTTTCCTGTCTCTCGATTCCTCGTCTGGAGCACTCTACGCAACACCAGCGCGAGGAGCTCCGGCGCCAAGCTCTCCCAGGAGTCCGACGTTTTCACCCCCATAGTTTCTGATCACCCGCTGTTTTGGTGGAGCTTCCAAATACCGCCAATTAGGTGATTACCAGTGATTAGGTGGTCAAGACAATATCATGGTCAGTGAGAGCACTGTCTTTTCGAAGGTGATCATGTCCATAGTAAACATAGACAGACATCAGTCCTCTCACCACATGAGTCTCAAACTTTGTCTGCAGCCCCCAAAAGTGTCTACTGCTTCAAATTAAACCCATCTTGTTTGCAACACCATCCTCTGTTTCCTCCTCATTGCAAACAAGCTCCAATGCCCAGCAAAGCTACATGAAGAATTATGGTCCACATGAAGCCCCAGGTCTGCATGTGAAAGAAAGACTTTATTGGCTTGTCTGAAATCTCACCTGCCACTGGCCAAGTAGGGTCGTAGGATTAACAATCAGTGCGCCACCTCCATGTTGTGCACTGCTTCTTGACCTTTTGAATCCTTGATCTCATTGGTTGATTGAATACTTGATTCGATTTGCAGACACAATTGAAGACCACTTGGTGAATTGGGATCTTCTTGAGATGGTATGGCAACCTTAGGGAGATCCATTCCTCCTCTACCAGGATTTGCTAGGATGAGTGAAATTGTCATCACAGTCTTTCCAAGGCCCATAGCATCTGCAAGAATCTGAAAGAGAAAAGAAACATTTAGGTCACCTGCCTCCACAACCGTGCATACTATCTCTGTCTCAAGTCATGATTCAGACAGACACAGTTGCCCAAATTCACTTCCAAATCTATCTAGAGAAATTCAAGCACTAATGGCACTTTAAAGAGGCCAAACTGAGCATGAAAATGCCAGATACCCTCACACACTGCCAATGAAAACTAACTTCTCAAAGCATGCAGGCATAGGAAGTAGGGTGTTGAAACATTCTCAGTGGCAGATACTAAACAAGGAATTGCCATGTACACAAACAAGGGTACCCTTACATTGCAGTGTGTCTGTTTGTCTTTACAAGTGCAAGAGGAAGAAATACATGCTGATGAGTTTACATAGGAAATGATGAAAGAGATTCTCACCCCTCCTAGTGCTGTCTGTAGAGCACTTGGGAAATCCAGAGTTGCTTCACCAGAAAACAAGTTGAGATAAAATGCAAGCTCTGACTTGCAGCCAAATGTACAAGAATGAAGTCCATTGTAAATTGATGGAGAATATACGTGAGAACAAAAAACATCCTGTACATAACTAGATAAAGCCATTCCAAGCTCTACTTCCATATGACAAAAAAGGGAGTGATGAATACCCTTCAGCAAGATGATATGCCTCCCAACATGGATGAAGGGTGTCGGCAGCATCTTGCCTTGCGAGACCAATTTCCAGTTGTGTCATCCAATGCAGTGCTTGCTTTTGGTATGATCGCAGCTCACATTGCAGGGTGTTTGATGGTTCCATCTCCTGTGGACAGAGCTGAATTGAGACTCACCAAGCCACTGCATATCTAACTACTAATACTCCCAAGAGACATGCTTTCCACCTTCCTAACCCAATCATACTTTGTAAATGCAAAGTTTGCTATAGTTTGGTGGCTTATTGGAAGCTGGCAACTCTCAGAGGTTCCAACCAACTTGTTCACATCCTCATCAAACATTGCTGTCCCTTCTTCTTCATTCTCTTTGCCTTGTACTCTTTTTGATGCAAGGTTCAATCTCTTCTCTGCTGGTCGGACAGCACCCAGAGGTTCTGAGCCAGACCCCTATAAACAATAGCAGGTTCAGATGGCAAAGCACTCTTTCTCATGGTAGTCAGAAGAATTGTTAACTATTGCCAAGCAAAAAGAAAATCTACTCAAGTCATATCTTCAAGGTTTCTCCTCCAACTGGGCAACATGAAAGGTAAGGAAAACAGAGAAACCAGTTCCAGGTACCTTGTAGATCAAGTGAACACTTACGGGTGTATAAATCTTTAGGAGTGAACACTGCCTGCCATATGAGATGAAAGCTTAGCAAATTGGTACCATTAGCAAGATAATAGTGAGGTCTGTAGAGATATATCCAACATAGAAGTCATGCATAATGCAGAATGAGTTGAAGTGTTTTCAAGAAACTAACTTTAAACACAATCACTTGTACCACAAATGAGAGGCTGATCAAGTCAAAGTATCTTATAAGAACCATAACCAAGAAAAAGAGCAGGCTACTTCTCTATATTTCCTGATCATGACTGTGCAAAAGTCCAGACTAATGTCGAACTTAAGAATTTTGAGACTTCTATCAGAAAATCAGCTAGGCAATTACCTTCTTGAAAGGCTCCCTAAGCGGAAGAGAAATTATGGCAGGGAGAGGCTGGGTGGTGGTACTTCTGCTGAAGCTGTTATTGGAGTTTTCAACCCACAATTGAAATTAATGAACAACGATTGGTTCAAATGCACTCTGCAACCAAGAAGAGCATTAGAAAAACTAAGGAAACTCAACCCAGCACTTCTCACAGTGCAATCATTAGAACCATTTTTAGTGAAGCACATTGCAGACAAACATCAGGTTCACACTGAAGGTTGTAGGCAACCCGTGGGCAAAATGTTAAAAGCACAGGTTGCCTACCAAAGGTGTACAACAATGCTGTCCAACAGAGAAGGAGTTGCTAGAGCACACTGACACTTGCCATCCACTCACTTTGCCTGTCTAAATGAGAGGTACTAAAGAACAAGCACAGGTTGCCTACTGAAGGAGTACAACAATGTTGTCCAACAGAGAAAGAGTTGCTGGAGCACACAGACACTTGCCATCCACTCACTTTGCCTGTCTGAATGAGAGGTATTAAAGAATGAGCCCAGTCCCCAAGTATCTGACCAACCTGTACACAAGTTTTTTTGAAGTGAATATCAACTGCAAGGAGTTGCCCATTCAGCTACTGGCAACAGATGTAATTCTGAATATATATCAAAGTAAAACAGTCCTCATACAGAAACCAACAATTAAGATCAATGTTCTTGAGTTTCAGCAACATGATGGCATGTCATTATGGGAGTAGGAGAGACAACAAACCTCACCCCATTCTCCACAGGAAAAGTGCGGGGTACTGCAACCCCATGGCTTCCTCACCTCAAAAGGTCCCTTGCCTGTGCCCGCAGATTGCTTTGGAAAAGAAACTTCTAGTGGATCCCTTGGTTACAGTTTTGGACCTTTGCATGTGGAGAATGCCACAATCTGAGTCTCTCCAAGCAGTACCCACTCCTTGTCTAATTACAAGGCCACACTGGCTCTATGAGTAGTTCGCCCAGCTAGCTTGCTTGCAGGGAAAGTCTCAGGCCACAAAGGACCATTGTCCACAGGGACAGGCTCTGGAAAGCCAGTAAACAAGGCCTGGGATTCCAACTGTACAGTTGGTGGCCTAGTCTCTTGTCGGCTACTGGACAAAGGTTCACATATTTCCATTGCATTTCTAGTCAGGTTTCTGTTTTCTGGAGACTTGCCTGGAAAGTCTAGGGTACCTTCCTCTTTGGTGCAAAGATCAAGGTTACCATTTTCATCAAACAAAGAGTTGGACAGCATGGGATACCGAAACTGATTGGATTGAGATTGGTGGCTTACATGGAGGTAGGGTCTCTTGGAAAACCTCCGAGAGACCTGCCTGGGTCACAGTGTCTGCCATGGTAGGGCTGGATAGTGAATGAATGACCTTAGCTTCTGCATGCTACAAGTTAGCCAATACCTTTGCTGGCTGTGGTTGGGGTGGGGTCACAATGTTGGGCAAGGTGGGACTAGATTTATTGCCCTCAGAGTGAACCTGTGTGCCAGGGGTACCCTTGGCCTTGATTGAAGGTGCAGCTCTTCAGCTGAGTTCAAATCTAGCTTCCAAAACAGACACAATCTCGAAGACAAACAAATTAGAAGTGTGCTGGGCACCTGGTGGCCTTTAGCTTGTCACCATGGCTTGCCACAAATCCTTAATTTTTGCCCAACTGCCAGTGGCTTGGTTCCAATCTTGAGCTTACCTGAGCTAGCACCAAAGGGACTGTCCCAGCTCTGCATGCAGTAAGCTGCCTTTCACTGCAACATTCATGACTACAACCAATAGAAAAGTGAGGAATCTTATATTTGTCATGCACATATGGCATCTGTGCATAAGGCTCAGAAAATGGTCAAGTTGGTCCCTTCAACACAATGACAGCTACTAACAGTACAGCTGCATAATATGTGACCAAAAAATTGTACATGCCTAACAATACATGGCCAGTTACTGTACCATGTTGTTAGGCTGATCTCACACAATGGAGACAGACCAAACAGCAGCTCAGCATCAACTTAGAATACCATTGGAGGCACCCAGAACCATTCAGACAAGTACGGGAGCTACCTGCTAGCTATACAACAAACTCATGCAAAAGCCTGTGCTCAAACTTTCCCAACCTGGATCTACATCCTACACATTTTGTTGGATCTGAACCCAATTAATTAGAAGGGGCTGATTGGTGTAAGCCTGTCCAAGATTCAGATTTGTAATGCAAGAATGGTCAAAACCATGGCTTTTTCTTCAACAAATGGCCAGAATATTTTTGAAATTTATAGTCTGACCTCCTTTATATAACTGAAGCATAGTCTATCACTTAGATTTGCATGTTTTGCTCACGATATTGCTGATTGCGTGCATATTGTCAAACACAAACTAACTTCAGAATGCAAAAAACTGAAAAAAAAAGTTCACCAGTATCCTGAAAACTACAAAACCAGCATTGCTTACAATTGAGAAAGGAAGCACAATGATGTCCAACAGCAGACCCACCTTTCAAAAACTTAAAAAGTCTTTACAAGAATCTTCAAACATGCACCTTATAACTATTTTAGCACCCAGTTGCAGATGTACATAGCTCAAACCCCATGTCAAGTTTGCGAATATCATGTCCTCTAGCCCATCCTGATTTCAATTGAACCAACTGTGTCCAAGTCACAGGTAAAGAACTTTGGGAAAAGCTTCTGCGCTTTCTGCACATAATATATACAACAGTACAGTATCCACACTCTTGCAATTCTTAAGAGATCTAAAAAGAAGTAACAAGCATGTCATCTGGAGAGTGCAAGGTAACTCACCAGCATTGATGATTTTCCCTTCTTTTTCTGTCATAACTGCTCACTAACCCCAGAGCACTCATATGGGACGACCTGTATATGTCGGATATGATGTATTCGTGTGGGATGACATCCCAATGAAGCAGCAACAACAGCACACACTTGCTCGTTCCCAAAACCACCAGAGCCTGACCTTCCAAAACAACAAGCATTTTGGACTCAACAACAACAAAAACAACAAATTAACACACATAAATGCAGCAACAAGAACAACACAACCTAGAGAAATTCACATGATTGAAAACCAAACTATGCAAGGCCTTGCAAACAAGAAGTAGAAAGGAGAAGAGAAAAATAAAATGAGAGGGGGGAGAAATCAGAGGCAAGTATGGGGGGTCTGTGGATTTGCAACTGCTGTGGATTTCAGTAACAAAATGCCTACAAAATTACATTGTTATTTTGGACATTCATGTTTACTTGTTTTTATCTCATCCTCTGTTGAAGCTAAAAAAAAGGCTCAAGGGGTGCAATTGGCAGTTGAGAATTGTTGTTTCCTAGGTATAGCCAATGCTTTGAGTGCCTCAATACTCTAGAGACATCATTGTTCCAATTTGATGCACTTGGTTCAATTCACAATGAAAAACATGAACATCATTCATGATTTTTTGTGTCTCATAGTTGTACTTCAGACTTGTGTACCATCCTAACATAAGGTGTAGAATGACTTTTGAGTGCTAGACAAAAAAAATTAGTAGAGCTTTTATAAGTCATAAGAACTAAATATCTCAAATGAGCTTTATTATAACCTTGTATAACCAATCAGCAAAAGCGAAAAACCCATTAAAGCAATCAAAAAAAAAAATTACCTTCAATAGAAGTGCATTACACACCTTCACCTTGATGACAAGCAATACATTGTGCAAGAAGACAACCCAGAAATAACATTGCCCAAAACTTAAAATGGTTATTAGAAGCATGCTCTATTTTGAACATTTAACAAGGTTGCAATATGACAACTACCATGACATACCTCAAGCTATTATCTGATTGTTCACAACTTTTTGACATTTTGTAGGAACAGATTCTAGACTCCATCCTTCTCCACTGCAAGTAAGTCAACTATTCCTACTTTGAACTCTTTTAATGCCCAAGATACCACTCAATCCAAATGCTCCATTATCGTATTGCCATTGTTTTCTTCTTTTCCTTTGTGGTTGAATAAATTAGCAAAAATCATGGCAACGAACTTAGAAATTTTTGATACCACATCATGGACATTGTCCAAATCCATAGGGACCATTGCAATGGTCTTCTTGGCACTTACCGAAAGGTCTTCAAAACAAACTCCTTGAAGCAGAAATGTCAAATAGAGACATGTCAAATTACTGCACACACCTTAAATAAACCAAAAACCTAATGCTCAACAAAACTCTAAACTTGAAGGAGCGTATTGGAATAACCAAGTCATAAACAAAAAAATATAATCTAAAGTTCTTACTTGGAATATTGTGTTTGGGGTGGTGGCCACTCCCACTAAAAGTTCTTCAAATACATTTTTTTTTTTTTCTTTTTGACTTTGCCTCAATTGACAACCTACAATCACAATACATTTTATATATTGATAGGTACCTATTAGTTACAATATTGGAAAACAACAATACACAAACAAAGATAAGTGAAATTTAAATCTACCTTAGAAATCCAAATTAACTTACAAAAAATTTCGTGATGGAACATATATCCATGTAGAACTTGATCCTTGGAGCCCATCCTAACACTCATGGCGTTGATCACCAAAATGATCTTATGTGTCACACACAATGGTTATAGTCTACATGATAGCAAGGAGTGCTTTAAAAAAAGTCCAGTATCTTTAAGTAGTTTAACCTTCTGCTATAACTTAGAATCTTGAGATCTAATTAATCTATCATGAACATTAAAAGGCTTTTGCAAATCCATAATATTTCAAGGAAAAAATAAACTCTTCCAACTCACCGAATGAGCCTTGCATTTTGGTATCCCTACACTTAATTGCAAGGCTTTGCTACTAAGTGCTCTTGTGGTAGCAATGTTGGCCACTTTGCTTACATCATGGCAAGAATTGTTTCCTTGCACATGGTTTGTAGAAATTTGCCTTAAAGGCACCCTTCAAGCTATGAGTTTGTGGGGAAATGATCACCTAGGTCCTTTTGTCTATCATGAGAAATGCCCTACCTCCTCCTGGCTAGGGTGTTGATTATGATGTTGATCATCATAATTATCCTATGTGTCACACACAATGCTTGTAGTCTACATGACATCAAGGAGTGCGTGAATTTCTCCACAACATTAAAAGGCTCTTCCAAATCCCTCACCCCCCAAAAACACTTCCAACTCACCATATGAACACTTTGTTTTGGAATCTTTAAACTTGGAATCCTTGTATTTAATTGTAAGGCTTTGTCACTAAATGAACCTATGGCAACAACTATAGCGCTTTGCTTGCATGGCTTGCAAAAATTTCAACTCCTTTACTTGCATGGCTTGCAAAAAAATTCCCTAGTCTAGGCGCTTGTCGAACTACAAAAAGTCACGTAGGTCCTTTTGTCTATTGTGGGAAGTGTGGTACCTCTTGCTCTTGGTTGGAATGCCAGTGGTGATGTTGATCATGAAAAGATTTGTGTATGTCACACACATTGCTTGTAGTCTACATGATACAAGGAATGTGTGAAAAGAAATTGATGTAGAATTTCCAATTAGTTTAACCTTTTGTAGCCCATAATCTATACACCTATTTGATCTATCTCAAACAAAGGGTTTTTGCAAATCCCATTTATAGAAAAAAAGAAAAAACATTACTCTTCCAACTTACCATATCAACCTTGTGCTTTGAAATCCCTGCACTTAATTACAAGGGTCCATTGATAGATGCATTTGTGGTAGATGTTATGGTTCTTTTCTTCGCACAACTTACAAAACTTTGCCCTAGAGGTTCATGTGTGCCACTACTTGTAGTCTGCATGATATCATAGAGTGCATGGAAAAAAGTCCAAAATCTCCAAGCCAAGTGAAACTTTTTGTGAAAAAATGGCCTAGATCTCTATTCTAGACAACCCACCTAGCAATGGAAATTACAAAACCTAGAAGAAAGAAAACAAAAGAAACCAACTTGTTGGTTAGTCTCACCTTTTCTCCTTGGTTTGAGATGTAGTGTTTATGTTCTTTGTACCATTCATAAATATGTTCCACCTTCCAATGCATACATGTGGTGGTGCCATTTTCCATGAATAGAAGGGTTGCCAATGTTCACTCATGGTCTAATATAAATTGTTTAACAAGGTGGGACCACCTCTTTCTATTCCCATAGATTGACATTCAAAAAAACATTAACTTCTTCATCTTTTGTATCATTAAACCATGAATACAACATGCACAAATTTCAGTTGTGGACCTTCCATTGGAGGGGGTGAAAAATCCAATAGAAATGTTTACCCCATTCCCCAAACATCGTGTTCAACTTTTTCTTGAAAATCCTATCTACATTGTGAATTGTACATCAATAGTGTAGTTGGTTTTTTTTCTTTACAATGGAGTGATCAACTTTGATGCACTTTTCAACATCCTTTTCTTTAGACTGATATTCTACAACTTTTGCAAATGCAATTACTGATCAATATCTATACTTAACTTTGATAAAAAATTATTTGAAAAGAAACTAAGTTTTGGAACTAAACAAGTTCTATATCAAAATTAAATCAATAGAAATTAGCTTCAAGGTGTCATCCATAATGAACAACCATGTTCAAAGTATGTCACTTCAAGGTTTATGCAAAATTAATATTCAAAGACAAACTTTGAACCGAAAATAGGAATGATAAATTTATAAAAATCTTTGAAAGAAAGTTACCTAGATCCAAAGCAAGAATGAGAGTGATAACATGCCTTGATCTAAAGTCAAAGCAATCCATGCTCAATCCAAGGTCATCTACCTCCATCATGTTGCCATTAGACATGATGGCAATAGTTGCCTTGAATTTTGCCAAGATGTTGCTAACTTTCACATGGTTCTTATTTGGCCCAAACATATTACCTTGAAGGTTTGATCTTCATTGTGTTTGTTTACAAAGGTCACCTTGGCAATCATCTACAAATAAACAAAATAAGTCAATTATTTAATTGCTTGTCTTCATTAATTCTAATTATGACAATGAAAACTAAAACCAACAAAAATTTCAAAACAATCTTCTCCCCATAGACAAAGAACCTCTCCATTGCCACAAAAACTCCATGAAAAAGGAATTTTTGTTTGGCATAAGTTTGTAAAGGTATCATCATCATTAGTTTTGATTATTTGTTGGAATGATATCACTGAGAAGAACATGTTGAGGCAAAAAATAGCTATGATGGTATTCAATTAATTTATTGAGATCAAAACTTCCAAACCCCACAACACACACATGATATAAACACACAGAGAAAAACAAAATACAATTGTGATGACAACATCACTATTGCCATAATGTTGCCACAAGTAAATTTTTTTTTAAAAGGAAATACAAATTGACATGCTTAGCCGATGTTGAGCAAAGTGCCTTGCGAATTGTAAGAAATGCAATTGATCATTGTTCTCTCCTCGTCTGAATTGCTTCCAATTTTTTATTTATTTTTCCTTATTCTCAATGCCTTAGACAATAGACCATAAACAAAAGAAAAAAAAACATGTAAACTAAAAAATAAAAAAAACACTAACAAATGAAAAAACAAAGGATACCAATACTAATAATTTCATTGAAACAATGTTTTGTGGAAAAGAAAAAGAAAGAGACAAATCTATTTACAAAAACTTTGCTAAACTTCTTCATTTTGTTAAATTGTGTGTGATTTCATTTTCTTCTTCATGAAAAGCCTTTGCATGCCATAGTTAAAGGAATTAGCGTTTGCTCATTAGCTCATCAAACTTCATCTTCTTTTCTTTTTAAAAAAATAAAAATTGTATTAATTTATTTTGCTAACCGACATTTTTTTTTTAATACATGACATCAGAAATCCAACACAACCTCCATACTTAGCAAACTCAAACCCCTTTCACAATGCCAAGATCAACTCCTTGCACCCTTGGTCATCTCTCTACATCCTCCCTTAGGTACTGTAGGCTTTTCTTTTGTGTCAAGTTCATACAATGGAAATGGGACCGAGGTTTCTTACAATGTTGGGCAGTTCATTAAAACACTATCTATTTTTTTCGCGTCTTTGTCCGGTTACATATATACACTTAACCAATGGCTGTCAAAAATCAAATAATTGGCATTTGTTCATAACTTGTAATTCTCAAATGTAAAAAAGTCAAAGAACCTATCAAAGAATTGTTAGTTCTTTACTAGTTCTTTGATGAAAACTGACCAAAAAATTGCTGATTTTTTGAGTTTTTTAAAGAATCAAAATCAGCAGATTTTTTTATTTTGAAAATTTTTAACAACTAGAATTGGTTATTCTTTGAAATTTCAAAGAACTACTGCACATTGGTTTTTTCATGGCATGGATGTTGTACTTTTGCAAAATTGTTCCAATTTACAAACTTTCTCCCAATAATTAAACTTTTACAAAGTAGTGACCTAGAAAGTGCTTAGATTTAAACCAAAGTTGGGCAATTTTTAAATACAACATTGATTCTTTGTAGGTTATCAACTAGTTATATAGATATATAATTGGAGATGCTTAATATATGAAACCCCTTCCCCCACAACCAACCTAGTACCCGCTTTCAAAACTGATTTGGCATAAACTTTAAAAGTCAAAAAACCTAGAAAAAACCAATAGAGAACCATGATTATTTCACATTTGTTAAATACCCAAATCTAATTTTTCGAAATACTCAGAAATGGTTGGTTCTTTGATTATGATTTTTTTGAAACACTTGGAACTGTCACTTCTTTGAAAAATCAAAGAACTACCCAACACTATTGCAAACCCCAAATACCATGTGTGGCCCACCTTAAAGGATTCTAGGGGTGGGGAGCATTATTTTGTTTCTACATGTTTCCAATGGTGTTCCCATGTATTCCATTGTTATGTGCCAAAATTCAAATGTGCTCCCCAAGTGTGGTCACAAATAACACTTCATAATGTGTTTTTTTTAAGGGTGTTCACAAATAAAAATTCATAATGTGCTCTCCAAGGGTGTTCACAAATAAAAATTCATAAAGTGTTCTCTCCAAAGGTGTTCCCATTAAATTGTTTGGCCACACTTCTCCCCTTCTAACCAAAGGGGAAGACACCTAGTCTCATAAAAACTTTTATTTTTGGGAACCTTTCAAGTTATTCGTCTTCATTTAAGGGGTTTTTTTTTGTTGGCATGTGTTTCTTTTGGTGATAGCAAATGATCAAAATGGCCTATTGCAAAAATAAAATTAAAAAACCTAGGAGAAACCCCACATTAAAGCTTTAACCTTGGAATCCTTCAACCTTGAGACCCTTACCCTTATCTTATGTTCACAACCCTAAATTCGTAAAGTTCAATTAGCTTGTGCATTGCCTTGTTAATTTAGTTCAACCTTTCAAGGTTAACATGTACATGTATGTCATATACCAATTGGAAATTTTTGAAAATATTTCAAGTTTTTTTGAAAGAAATACTGATTATTTTCTACAAAACCAACAATTGAAATTTCGAATGTGACTATTTAGAAGCATACCATAACCCATGACCAATCTATTTTCTTATTTAATTTTGTAATATTTTAGTGTAGCATCATCCCAAAAAACATTCAACTTGAATTGGTGGGGCAATTTGTAAAAAAATGTCCAAATGTAAAACATTGTCCCATCAAAACTACACCAAGGTTGAGTATTTTATTACAAAACCATTGTCAAAAGTTTCCCCCCAATTTGTTTTTCAATTTAAAAAAAATCAAAAAAATTGGGGAAAAAAATCTGGAATTTTTCTCCTTAAAAACAAAATAGAAAATGAAAACACCAACCCTACCAGTTCACCCTTTGACCATGATGTCAATGTAATAAGATCAAACATAAACTATATAAATGGTTGTAATTTAGACAAGTGACTCATCATTAATCATAATAATGAATCTCCAAATTTAACCAATTCATAACTAGAGGGTATTTGTCCCTATTAATTCAATGAGCTCTCAAAATTAAATAATACATGAGTTGACAATCTGATACCTATCTTGGAAGTTCAATGTTTTTAAATATTTTAATGACAATTGTTGAAACATTTTTCTTACTTGAAAGCCATAACATTAATGAAATTATATATGTACCATAGTAAGTACCTTTACCATTTTTGCAAAATTGTTTTTTTCAATAAATGCAGGATTTTTTCAGAATAAATCGCCCAAAATGCTAAAATGGGAAAAACACTTGTATATATGGTAAGAAGATGGAGTTTTATTTAAAATCCTTTATTATTGTGCAATAGAAAATCAGGTTTGCTAACATAAACAAATAGTAATATAAATAGTATGCTAGAAAAAATTCACCAAAATGCTACCAAACTAACAACAAGAGTACAATTGTGGTGAAAAATAATTTTGAAACATAGTATTCTTATTTTACATTTATTTTTCATACTTTGGTGAAATTTCACACACACAAAAACATTGGCAAAAGGAGTTTGGTAGATAAGAATTGCTAGTGTTCACATGCAATTTGAATACTTGGCTTATGATTTATTAATTGAAAGAATTATGTGTTAAAAGCTTTAAATCCTTGTTCAAAAGTCTTTTGAAATGGGCATGTCTTTTTGCATGCACACATAATCCCTAGTTCACTTAAGCAACTTTTCAAAACAATTTAAGGCATTGATTTGAACAATATCTTTGATCAAATTCTCTTTTTTTGCACCTAGATACAATTTAAGATGAGGCTATTATAACATTTAAGTGCTAGTTTACTCAAATAACTCCTCAAAACAATTGAAGGTTCACATTTGAGCAATCTCATTGGCCATGTAGTCTTTTTTCCACCCTTAGGCACAAGCCTATCCCACAAACCCTATATAGCTGAATTACACTAATATTATATCCCTTATTTGTATACAAAAATTGTCAAAAGAAGTATTGAAAGAGGATATCACCTTGTCATGATAGGTCAATATGTAACTTGACAACATAAAAAATTATTACTGTCAAACATCAAGGAAGGTTGCATGGAAGATTGAATACCAAAATATATATAGAAGACTACATGTACAAATTTCACAACCTTCTTTCCTCATTGTTGGATTTAACAAACTTTACATTTTTTATTGTATTAGACCAAGTGATACCAATTTGAATGTTGTTTGCACAATGTGGAGTTGAAGAGATGACTTACTTGAAAGGTGCATTACATCCAAGGATGGCTATAACTCCTATCATTATGAATGCATAGAGAAGCAAACATGCCATACTCTAAACAAATTGTTTGTTGTAGGTCATAAGCATAAAGATTTGACTTCACCCATCCAGCCAGGCAAGTGAAAAAGTTTTATTGTCCTCCTTGGAAAAGAACTCTACATTTCTTATCTATGTTAGACCAAGTGATACAAATTGAACATTATTTGCAAAATGAGGTGTTGAAGAGACGACTTGCTTGAGAGGTGCATCCAATGATGGATATAACTCCTATCATTATGAATGCATAGACAAGCAAACATGCCATACTCTAAACAAATTATTCACAGTAGGTCGTAAGCATAAGGATTTGGCTTAACCCATCCAACTAGGCAAGTGGAAAAGTTTTGTTCTCCTTTTCAAAAATCTATTGCAAATGAAATCTAGGTTGGTAATGGATATGTGAGGTATTCATGCATCATATTTGTGAAATGATCCTCTTTCTATGATGTGTGAAATTAAGTTGGTAAGGGATATATGGTGTTATTCCTGCATGATATATTTGAAATGATCCCCTTTTTATTATGTGTGAAATTAGGTTAGTAAGGTATATGTGATGTTATTCCTGCACCATATATGTCAAATGAACCCCTTTTTATAACTTGTGAAATTATGTTGTTTTACCATGGTGCAAATGTTTGTGGGAAAGGACAGGGGACTGTGTCATTATTCTCTTATTATCTAGATTCCCTAATTAGTGTAATTCAAACAGGAAACTTGTAGGGAATTTACTTTTTCTTCCCTTGTGGGATGTCCTCATAGGCCCGTTTGTCACAATTTTTAATTTTTGGTTGCATGTATTATTTTTTATACATTTTAGAAAAAAACACATATCATAGGAACTTGGTAGTTTTGACACATGTTTGTTGAATAATTAATTAACTTTAAAATTCTCATTTTGACAACTAAACTATTCTTGAATATTTTATATTTTCTAAAAATATTTTCAATTGGGCGGAACAACACAATATTGTTCCACCCAAAAAAAATTCTAAATATTTGCAAAATATTTTTGGGGATGTTTTGCAAAATATATTTTATTTGAAAAAAAAATGGTGTATAAGAATTTTGATTAATCTAAAAGGGAAAGTGGCTTGATTGTCATGCGTTTTAATATATGTCAAATTTACAATGTTTTTTTGGTGATGAATTTTCACAACTTGGCAAATTAGGATTTAACTTCAGGGCTTTTTTAATTTTTAAAAATACAAACATTTAAATTGCCATGTTTAGACCAGTGTTGGGCAGTTCTCACTTTTTTTGTGAGAAGTGACTGGTTATGGTTTTCTGATGATGTTATGAGAACATGATCGATTCTCTAAAATATATATATATATATATATTGGGCTAGTGAAAACCGTTTAGGTTATCATTTTTTTTCAAACTCCCCCAGTTCTCAAAGTCGATTTTCACAACCTCATTACTAAATATTTCATTAATTAAAATCAGTTTAAATAACTAATAATTTAATTATCGTTAAAGTAAAAGAGCAACACCATGTGAGAAAAGTAACAGCAACAGGAAAAGAAAAAGAGTAATGGGAAAAGAATAATGGCAATAAAGAGAAGAGTAATAGCAGTAAGAGGAAAAAAGTAATAGCAAGAGGAGAAGAGTAGTAGCCCCAAGCGAGAAGAAGAGCAAGAAGAGCCAATAGCAGCAGCCCCATGTGAAAAGAAGAACAAGAGGAACCAATGAACCAAATTTGTTCAAGACCTTGAGGACCAGATTTGGGTTGTGATGTGAAAACCCATTCGGTTGTTTTTTAAAAAAAACATTTCCGATTCCAGTTTTTCTAGTTGGTTCTCACATGGGTGAGAACCTTAAAATTGGGTTCCAGCCTGATTTGCACCCTAAACGAGAATAGTCAGTTCTCAATGTGAAAACCGAACTGAGAACCGGTCACACAGTGATAAAACCAGTGCTAGGTGAAAATAAAAGAATCGTCACTTCAGGGTATTTCAGAATTACAGAACTGACCAGTTTCTAGGAATTTCAAAAAATAAAAATCGAAGAACCAATCAGTTCTAGGTATTTAAAAAATGTGAAGAACCGTGATTCTTTTTCAGACCCCAGTTCTTTCCAAGTTCTTTGACTTTTTAAGTTTTGGTCAGATCAATTTGGGGGCAAGGGTTGAACACAAAATGAAAATCGTCGCCTATACAGCAAGTTTGATAATTGAAACAGAATCAGCATTGTATTTCTCGAACCTCAATTCTTTCCAGGTTCTTTGATTTTTTAAGTTTCAATGGGATCGGTTTGGAGGCAGGGTTGAACACAAAATGAGAATTGTCGCATATATAGCTAGTCTGATAACTGAAAAAGGATTGACATTATATTTGCTGGAACCTTGTTCTTTCCAGGTTTTTTGACTTTATCAAGTTTCAATGGGATCAGTCTGGAGGCAGGGTTTGAACACAAAATGAGAATCGTCCCCTATTTAGCTAGTCTGATAACCAGAAAAGAACTGGCATTGTATTTGCTAGACCCGCGTTCTTTCCAAGTTTTCTCACTTTTAAAGTTCTAATTGGATTGGTTTGGCAACAGGGGTTGAACACAAAATGAGGACCATTGCTAGTCTGATAATTGGAAAAGAACAAGCGTTGTATTGAAGAATAGCCTAACATTGGTTTGTAACTAACACCACTCTGACATTAAAATTTTCATAAATGACGTTTTCATAATTCTTAGTGAACATCAACCTCCTTCCCTTGACACCAACCTATCCATACCATGGAATGGAAGGGTCATTTGTTGCATCCACATGCAGGAAAGAATTTGACACTAGACGAAAATAATAATAATAAAAAGTCTGAACAAATTAATAAAAGATGTATGATGAATTAGAAATTTAGAATATGCATCCAATTATTTTGAAACCCCAAAAATGTATTTCTAATCAGAGTATA
>Ga0209208_10003324_pt1 | contig 23063 bp, 10 predicted proteins | sample S1TSphfallax_3_FD_187694 | JGI IMG/M metagenome (GOLD analysis project Ga0209208, IMG submission 187694) | Host-associated microbial communities from peat moss isolated from Minnesota, USA - S1T2_Fd - Sphagnum fallax MG (SPAdes) (version 2) | ecosystem: Host-associated > Plants > Peat moss >...
TTTGGGAGTTGTGTTTATTTGTATTTTCATTTGCATTGTATTTTTGATGGATGGGTTTACATCCTTGATTTTTATTTACAAGTTTTTTCTTCTTTTTCATTTACATAGTACTCTTGTTGTACCCTTCATCATTTGCCATTAAGATATTGCCCATGGGTTTTTTCGGGGTGATTTATAGCCAAAAGGTGAGGGAAAAAATGGTATTGCAAAATGCCATGAAGATTTTTTTTTTAAAGTTGCCCAAAAAGCCCTTGTGTGTTAATATAAATGTGCCGAAAAAAAAATGACATTAGGGTACATTGTTGACATGTGATGTACATCTTAAGATTCCATTGCTAATAATGCCTTTAGGGATTTAAGGTTTCAACTTTATGGAACCACCATAAGATTTTTTGTGCCAAATTTTGATCATATGATTTTTTAAGTAGACTAATTGTGACCATATGGTTTCCTAGGTCACCTAATTACAACCATCCAAAAGCCTAGTTCACCTAATCTATTATGTTTTTCCTAGAATTGTAACATGCTAAGTATGCTTGCTCAATGTTTAAGTGTGTCCATTTTTTGTAAGTTGCAACTTGAAAGTTCAAGAAGATGGTGATAGTAAATTGTTGTTGAACATTCATTACAACTTTCTTGATTTTGTTCTTTCAACAATTGGATATGAGGATTGTTCCAATATGATGATGCAATGTTGTCATTACAAACTCATAAAATGGATTTAGGAGAAGGGGTGGGAGTTTGTTGCAATTCCATGGCAACTTTAGAAGGATTCAAAAACTGTGACATCAACACATATAAAAATGTTGAAACCCATAATAATAGAAATGTGTGTTTTTCTTCCATTTTAGATGTTTGTGATTCTTTGATTTTGCATTGCAAGTGTTTGGTTATCTTTAATTTAAAAGCAACTTAAAATTGAAAGCAATTGATTTCCTTTGCGTTTGGTTATCTTCAATTTGAAAGGGTCAAAATTTAAATTTTTTTCCTTTTTGGTTTGATTTTTTTTGATGGCCTCATTGAAAGTTCTTGAGAATTTTCAATTCAAGTTTTTCTTTTTTGATTAAGGCAATGGTGTTGCAAAAAAGTTCATTCCATTTTCTCCATTTCAAGTTGCTACTTGTTTCTAAGCCATGTAGTTTGAGTCAACATGAATTTTTGTTAAAACATCTTATGATAAATTGCCATGTGTTATATAATATTGACACTTACAACTATCATTATTCTCACTCACAAACAAAATAACATAAAATCACTTTAAGTAGCACATCACTTTCAAACCAAAAGATTTGTTCATTTATAACAATTAGAATTCAAGCTCAAAACACATATTAAAATCCACACAACAAAGTGCACAAACAAAACTTGCATAAAACATAAGAAAATTTGCAAACAAACAAAAATTATATCACCATAATTCTTGGGTTTTATACCCAATCCACAAAATATCTTAAACCCAATTCACACTTGAACTGTTTTTGAACTAAAACACATTTAGCCATATTAATCCAGTGTAAAATTAATTTAATTATGACTTAATTGACCAATGATATTAATACTTTAAGAATAAATGCAAGGTATGGTGGTTAGAATTCAAAACAAGAGCGGCAACCAAATAGAAACATAAAAAATACATGACTGCAAAAACCATTACATAGGATGTATTTTTATGCAGGTATTTTGATCAGCTGATTTTGCTTCTGTAAATGTGAGATATTAAATAGAATTATTGGTAGTAAAGTAGCCCAAACTGGGGGTACTGGGCCCCAGTTTTGACAAATCAGGGGACGAAATCAAAAGTCAACAGGAAAGCAATGCACAGGGAAAAAAAAAGAGTGAATCAAATGGATTTTCTTACCCAAATTGTTCCACACACGAGTTTCACCCCAGTTCTTTATTTCCCTTACCTGCAACTTCACTCCTACTCATGTTCTTCATTAATTAAATCAAGTCTTGTCAGTGTAAAACCCTGCAAATGTTGTGAACAAAATACACGGTTTCATCAACCATACCCAGTTTTGTTAGTTGTCTGCAATCAAATTGGGGATGAAACAGGGATTATAGGGTCAAACTAATGACCAAACACAGGGTGACATTATGGATAAATTCAATATTGTCACCCATCTTTTGCCCTTTCTTTCATGTCAGAATTCCTGCATTCCTCGTCACTTGGAAGGATGTGATGAGGTGAGTTCTTGGTTCCCATTTCTCTTTACATCTGTCTAAGTTGTGGTTTTTAAATATAACATTTGAAGGTCAGTCCTGGATCTCATAATATGCATGCATAGCATGACATAGTCTTGTGCACTGATATTGGGTTTAAGAACTGCAATGAGATCAACTGCTGTTTTCACAAAACTGGGGATTATCACAATGATGTTCCTTAGATTGCTTTACCTGGCCCTGACTCAGAAAACTCAGGACCATACCTTCATGGCTATCTGGTCCAATTGTACCCATCCACTGATCTCTTCTTTGTGATAGTCCACAAAAAACCATGTTATTTAGGTTACCATAATACCTAATCAATATAAGCTCAATTGTATCATCTATTCTTCATCCAAAGTTTTGCCGAGCTGATTTGCAATTGATCACACAAATGTTCAAAGAGAGAGAGATAACAACTTCCCATGATGAGAAAGAAAGGGAGCTATGGTAGTATTTCCCTTTAATCACCTATATACAATACAAGAGCAAACTTTTGGGCAAGGACATAGAACAAATTGTGGTGTCATTTAGGGGAATATCTTGGATGCACATTCTTGGGTGCATTTTGCTTGATGTCATTGCTTGAGTAGAATTTCTATTCCTAACTTTGTTCATCATCAGTTTTAGCTTAGGACTTTACAAGAGCTTGGGTACTTTTTATGATTTATATTAATTAGTTTAATTGGTTGTCATGTAGCTGAAAACACAAATGTTTCCAAGGTTTTTTTTTGGTTTGCAATGGGCCACTTTGATTGGCCGATCATCAAAAAATTCTAAACTCATCCCCCTTCTGGCCCCCACCCCCAAAGGAAATGACATGTTTTTACACTATTTACATAAACATGTAAAATCACATAAATATAATTGTCTTATTCTTACACTGCTTTACACTGCATAAAATATATTTACACAGTTTTACACTTACATGGAGTGTAAGTCCTAAACCACAACACATTCAAACCTTGTTGTCCAAATCCACACCAAAAACTGCAGACTGTAAAATCCAACTCCAAACTAACTAAAACTGAAAAGGATTTACAAAAATTTAAAAAAAAAACTACTAAACCAAAAGAAGTGCTTCAGAAATTGGAACTAATTTGCTACTAGTTGCTCTGCACAAGTTCTTCGTACACATATTTTATATTTGAACCAAATTCATTAAAATGCACACATGAAAATTTCAATGTCTGAAACAATAATATGATCAGACATATAATACATAACTGTGGCATGTTCCTAATTGCAATTTCAACAATCTTTCTAATTCAAGGGTGAAATTCAGGGTTCACTTTTTCATATTGGTGATGTAGCCAATCTGCTGATCATCCACAAGAAGATAATATATAACCAAATTTGGTTAGTATAGATTAGATATGAAAATAGAAAAATTCAAGAATCCTTCAATGTTTTGGCTACCTACTGGAACTTGTAGAAATCTGGCAATTTTTTAAATTAATTTATTTATGGATTTATCCCTGAAATCTGGCTTTTTTCAGAACCTGATTTCAGGGATAAATCTCATTGTCCCCCTGAGGAAAAAAAGACAGAAAAAAACTGCACCAAGTGAAAGTATGGTAAAATAGACAGAAAAAGGAATCAGCTCAAGTTTTTAAATGATCCCAAGTTTCAACAAGTACAATATATATATTACATCATGATGGCAGGTTAATTAATGCTTAATATTGCTAATTCCTCTTTGAATTAGAACCCCCTAAAAACACAAGACCAAATATAATGAAGTAAGTTACAACCATCTAGATTCTAGTCCAGAGTAAAGGCTTAAAACACCAGATTAGTGTACAAGCTGCTTACTGAAATTAAGGATTGGAATCCACTCCCAATTTGCTGAATTTCTAGACACATACATAGTTTATAACCTTCAAGTAAGTCTTCTAATTACATGGTTCAATGGATTCGGGGTTAATACTGCAACTGGATTAAGAAGTCTGTATGCTGACCGCGTTTGAAGAAGTGTGACGCTCACACAGCTGATCCGTTTACATGGTTCCTGGAGAGGTACTTGTCCAGAACGTTTGGTCTTAATTTGATCGACGCTATTATCATGAAGGCCGCGGAGCGGAAAAATACGACAATTGTGACGCCAGCAGACCAGATACAAGCGGCTACGACCGCTGCCAATACAATTCCCGCAACATTGTCCATAGCCCCGCCATCGTCGGTATCTACCAACGCCAAGTATGTGCCCATGAGTATCAACACACCCAACTGGGCGAACACTTTTTGCCAGCGCCAGTCGTCTGTGACATCCCTCAGACCCCACCAAGCTCGGCCTGATCGATGCAGGGGACTGTTATCGACTAATTCGCTACGCATGAGTCGACTCCCACTGTCTCTGGGATCCGGTAGAGCGTCCACTGACTGGCGAGGGAGAATGCACATTGCGCATTGGCGAACTAGTGACGACAGTATAGCCATTGCCGTGAGGTAACTGTAGACTGCACCGGCGTTGTACATGACGGAAGCTCGCCACATATGAAGGCTAGAATGGCCTATAGCTTCCATCATGCAACCCCCTATCAACGCCAATAGAATCAGATGAGCCCAATCTGTGATCAGATCTGCATATTCCAATCTCCTGAACCAGCCCTTCAACATCTCGCGTCTCCAGCGTGGCCGCAGGCGCTCCGATCTCCTGGATTTACTGATCCAATGATGCGGACGAAGAAACGGCCCTGCCCACATACAGAGTACACATACCAAAACTGCGAGTTGCAAAATCCCCACAAGCACAGCCCCAGTTTTCGCTCCTAGCACAATGGTCTTGTTCCAGAATCTCCTCACGTACAAATGATGCAGATCCGTGTAATCGCAGTGGAGCGGGAAACTTATGGATTTCGTGGGGACTTGCCAGAAAGTCCAGAAATACCAGTATGGCAGAAACGTCTCTACAACGCCTAGATCGAAGTAGGGACGGGGATCTAATTGACCTTGGTGAAGTCCGTATGTGAAATTCCCGAGACTGTAGTTACTAGCTCCGTCTTCGCAGCAATAGTTGAAGACTCCATTCAGCATCTCCGGCCACAAAACGAAAAACGTCTTCACTGTCTCGTTCCTGAAATCCGTGCACGGGTACTGAGAAACGTTCCATACTCCAACAACACCCGCTGTTTGGAGTAGAGTTCCGTTTATCGACATGTCTTCTTTTTCTTTTTCTTCTTCTTCTTCTCCTCCTCCTCCTCTCCTTGTCTGTCAGCACCCCCAAGTTACAACCCCGGGCTGCTGCTGCTGCTGCTGTACGTCGTGGACTCAGAGGAGAAAGTTTCTATTTGGCCAAACCTTTCAGAAACTCCAAAAATTGAGACAATTGAGACGATTTTCTGCGCAAAAATCAAAAGAAGCAACGAGAGAAATGAATTGCTTACGACCTCAACATAACCTGTTTTTAAGCTGAAGAATTCGGAGCAGCGTTCTCTTCGTCGTCGTCTTCGTCCTCCTCCTCCGCTTCCCGACTTGTCGGCAGCACCGCCGCTTTTGAAGGGTGTAGGGTGAACCGTTCGCACCTCCCAGCGAGCGCGTGCAAGGATAAGAGCGTGTGCACAGTTTGTGGTCGTCGGATCCTCAGCGTCTTCCGTGTGAACGCGGAGGCCGTTCGATACTTACCGACTATTTGAGTGTCCGATCTCCGGATTATTTTAGTTCAGTTTTTCTTTTTTCTTTTCCCCCTCATATTCGCAATTGATATGGGATTATGGGCACTACTAGTGGAGTCGGCCCGCTGACGACCCGCTCCCAATTTGGCCTGGACTTATAGCCCTTCCTTAGAACACCCTACCTATTTAGCGCAACTTTTTGTTTACCCTTAGGTTGTTTCGGAAAACGTAATGCCTGCTCCTGTGGGTGTTTTGTTTTTACAAGTGGCTCGTGCTCCCTTTTCTTTTCCGCTTATGAGCAACCGCCCCCCCCTTTTTTCTTTTTCTTTTTTTTTCTGTCTGCTGGCTAGACAAAAAAGTTATATTAAAAATAAAAAGTGCTGAAATCAAGTTTTTTTAGATTTTCAATACCCATATTTTCACTAAAATTTAAGAAAAATCACTAGGTTTCTGTACATGGTTCAAGGCAAGTAGCCAAAGATAAAGAAAGTATGTTTAACAAGTTTTTTACTTTCACATTTTAGCTTTTAGTCAAATTTGGCTAAGTCTTCTTATAGATCATTGCCACTTTCTCTACATCATAATATTGACATAATAAACTCCCCATCCCACACCTCAAAAACACCCCAAAAAAGATTACCCTCCTTCCCCAGGTCCCAAAACCCGTCCCCCAAAAATACCACAAAAACAAAATATAAATATAAAAATAAATAAAAATAAAACTCCTCCTCCCCAACTTCCTTTCTCCCAAACACCAAAAACTGGGTACCCTCCTCAGAGAAGCCTAAGAATCAGAGCCTTTGAGAAAATTTCCAGGGTCTGCTGAGGAAGGCTATGAACTTGGGGCATCTCTTTCTCAACTGGGGCGAAGGGGAGACTTTTTTTCCGCTGGCTGAGTTGAAAAATGAGGGTCACGCGTCATTATACATCGTTCAAGCATATTAGGGTTTGTAGCTTTGACTTTAAGATTGTTGGTTGTGCCCAGAAGGAAGAGGCCTGGCAACATGATGTGTAAGATGCTGGGATAATTATTTATTTATTTATTTTTCTTCAATTCATGTGTTGGTTACATGCAGTTGGAGACTCATTTAACCCTAATTTTAGGCTAAAAGCTCATTTTCTTTATTAAACTCATTTCATGATGAAATTACTTAACCATGTTGTTTCATGGTTTCAAGTTTGCTTGTTTTTTTTTGGGGTGGGGGAGGGAGGAACAAAAGAAAACAAGTTTCCTAGCAAAAGGAGAACAGAACAAAACCGAAGGAATGAGCCTGAGTAGACCAGAACCCAAATGAGGGAATTTCTCACTTATCTCGCACAATTCATATAACTAATAGCACCGTGTAATGCCTAATACATCTCATGAAAAGAGAGAAAAATGCACCATGTAATTCATAGTACATCTCGTGCGAAGAGAGAAAAATGCACCACGTAATGCAGAATACATCTCATGAGAAGAGAGAAAATTGCCTTCTGTAATGCGTAATACATCTCATGAGAAGAGAGAAAAATGCACCACGTAATGCATAATACATCTTCTGAGACAAGAGAAAAATAAGCTCCTCACTTGCTATCAAACTCAGCAAGGAGCTCCTCTTCATCTTCATTATCTGACTTGTTAATATGTTGATAGTCCTACTCGACTCCATCCCAGTGTATGCAACTATGCGTTGCCGAATAAGCAATTTGACTATTGATCTTAAGAGTTTATTTTGACCATGTTCTGTGGTTTCATCTGCTCTCAAGGTCTTGTTTCAAGTTTCAACTTGTCCTGTAATATGAGCAGAACCATTACTTAATGAGCTTCTTGCTTTAAGTATTTTGGATGACCATGCATTTTTAAAATGTGTGTTCTCATGTTTCACCACCCATATAAAGTTCCCAACTTATGTTTGATTGATTAAAATAAATATGTAAAAAAATTGTCTTATCGATTACAATTAATGTTTTAATCTTGGATGATTATGTAGTTTTTAATGTGATAATTGTATCTTGACTTTTTATTTAAAACTTTAAAAAATTTCTCTTTGCAGTAGTATTTTTTTTGCTGACTATCTATAGCCAAAAAATGTTATTATATATTAAAAGTGCTAAATTCAAGTTGTTTTAGATTTTCAATAGCCAGAACTTGACCAGAAAATTTAAGAAACATTGCCAGATTTCTATACATGGTTCAAGTAGGTAGCCAAAAATATAGAAGAGTCTTTGAGAAATTTTATTTTCATAAATTTAGCTTGTAGCCAAATTTGGCTGAATCTTCTTGTGGATTTGCAATAGCCTTGGCAAGAGGTGTAGCTGCTGTGGATGGATATGCCTTAAGTGGCTGGAAGTTTTCTAAGATTTAGGGAATTTTCTTTTTGTCTATAGGTTAACAGGTCCACTAATTTTACCCACATCTCAATTGTCCAAATAAGTCAATGTTAGTTGGGCATGCAAGTCAATATCATTGTTCATAGGCATGGGATGAGAGATAGGGCAAAGAAATTTCTCCAAGATTCTTTACACTTGAGAAGCCATCTTCCTTCTAGATTTATGTGTAAAGCTACCCTTCAATTTAAGGCTTTTGGCTTGGTTTTGGGTTTTGTGTCTCGTGAGTCCTTCAAGATGATTATGCCCCTTGTTAAAAAAAATAGTTCCTTTAGTATGTTATGAACAGAAGTTGTAAAGCTTCAACTAATGAAAAGGCTGCCTAAAATCATATTTATCTAAACTTAACATGCATTTGGAGAGGCAACCTAAGTAGTTTTGTTGCTTTTTTTAGTCCCTCAATATTTTTTGCTTTCACAGAAGTGGTAAGCTGAAAACATGCAATTTACACTGAGGAAACTTGTCAATTCTCCAAGTTTTTCTCTTTTTTTTTGTGAAAAATTCACCACAAAAATCTGGTGGGTGGATGAAATGTTTCATAATGTTCTTGTAGATGAGCGCAAAAACCATATAACCCTCCTTCTCCATGGACGAAAATCCATAACCATTCTCTGTCCAGATGATGTATGCAAAAAGATAAGGAAAGAACAGGGAGAAAGAGTGAGAGGTTATGCATGGAGAGAGATGAGGGGAGGGCTAATCACAAGGCTGCAAAACTCTAGTCATAAGGTTATGGACTAGGTTCATATAAGTGTTTCATTCATGTTCACCTAAACGACGTGTTTACTTAGCATGACTATCATAATAAGCAATCCTCCTCTATCTCGCTACAACCCAACAAATCTTATGATCCAAAATGTATTTCTTGTTTGAATATGTATGGTTGGGATTTCAACCATCATTTAAGCCATTCAAAAATGTCAATTACAAACATGATAGTGGACAACAACTTTTTTTTTATACTTGATTCTGCTTTAACTTGAGGGCAATATGATTCTTTAAAAGAAATTACCCTCATGATAAAGGCATTTCATTCTGAATATATCATGAAAGTAAAGGTTGTATGATTTTACTTTATGCATACCTCAAATAATCATGAATGGGTGATATAAAGGTGAAAAGAGATTCTGCACTAATATTTGAAGGAAAGGGCAAACAAACCTTTTCACCCAAGTTAGATTTCACAAACTTAGCATGAGGAAAAGGATATTTTGTGTAGAGCTCCAAAGAGAATGTTTAGTGATGTTAGAAGGGAATGGGAAACATGCCTTCTCTCTTTTATCATTTAACTTCACAAAGTAACCTTGTGAAAAAGGGTACCCTGCTGAAATTTAAACCCTAGGGTAAAACCCAAAACAAGGCATAATAATGTAATAACCTTAATGTTGTTTTGCCTTCAATAGATATTAGTGTAACAGAATATTTGACTACCCAGTGTACAATATGTTAATATAGCCTTATTCGGGTTTGCTGGCAAGGTGCATAGGCGCAAAAAGGGTACTCTCCAAACACTGATTCAAACCAGTGTTTTTTAAGGGATTTTCTAATCTAGCTTAAGTGCCAATTGTTCACATGAAGATGTGGAAAAAATGGTGATCATCCCTAGGAAGATTTAGTCAAATTTCACTATTAACAAGATATGAACTGCAAATCTTTAATCAACTTTCTATATTTGTGGTTACATATTGAAAACTATATAAGGAAATCTAACATTTATTATTATTATTTTCTGATTTCTGGAGATTACAACCTTCAAAAATTGTGTGTGTGTGTTTTTGTTTTCAATCTAGTGGTGTTACTCAAGTGGTGAGCATACCTAAGTATATTTGTCCAAATGTGGCGATATTCAAACTATGAATGTAAAAACTTTTAAGCACCTAAGTTTCATATTGAAAGCAATTGTGGCAATTTTTGAAGGAATATAGTCCGATCCATGAAGACTCATGTAGTTATATCCATGGTTACAAGAATACGACTAGGCACAAAAACATGACATACATAACTATATGATTGAAAAATGGTCATTAATCATATTTTCCTAATCATAAATGTCAATTTTTGATGTAACGCATAGCCAGGGTAAAATAAAATATTTAAGTAATGTAGCTTATATGTAAGGCTAGGTATGTATAGAGTAAGTATGTAGAGGCTATGTACATATAAATTAAGTACATATGCTCTAAGTATGTATAAACCTAAGATATACCTAAGCTAGTTACATGGAATTAAGTAGGCCTAGCCTACCTTAATGTAAGTATAGATCATTATATACCTAGATAGGTACATAAGAAATCATATACTAATACCTAGCCTTGGTACATAGGTTATGATGTGCTCAGCCTATGTATAAATTATGAGATACCTAACCTAGTTATAGGTTACAATAGACATATTTTAAATACATATCCTATTCTACCCAACCAAAATATAGAATGATTACCTTCGCCTAAGTATAATGTAATATATTTAACTAGATCATACTTATGTTATGTTAATGAAACATGACCTAAGTATATTTAATTTAACCTAGGTATACTTCTACATATATCTATTTCATATTCATTTCTATGTTACTGAGTGGTTAGATCAAATTTATGTGATTAAATTTTTTTATCATGAACTCCATATAAATAATTAATAATGTACAATGTGAAACATAAAAGATTGTGAATTACATAGCAAAAGAATTAGAAGGTAGCCATACATATATACCTAGTAAGCATATTATAAGCTTTTAAATGATCAAACACATAATGAATGAAAAAATAAATAATCAATATTTTGTAATTTTTAGAACTTTTGGTTTAAAGTCATTAATAATTTGTTGTGAATTTCTAGATAGTCATTAAAAAACATTTGGGGGATAAAATTTCAAGTTTGAAAAATTCTCAAAAACTAGAAAAAAAATTGCCAAATTTTTTAAAACCATAAAATTAGATAAAAAATGACGTTTAGAATATAATTTAAACATTCAAGTTGGGACTCTTGCTCAATTTTTTATTTAAATAAATATCTTTTTTGAAAATTTTGACATTAAATAATGAAATACATTCTTATTAATGATATTCAAAAAAATTCAAAAGAAATCAACATGCCCCAAAATGGTATTATTTTTCAAGTTTCCATGTGATGGGTAGCAAAGAATACAAAATTTAATTTTTATTCATTTATCAAAATATTTGGTCATACATATTTGGAATATTTTTAAAAATTATCTTAAATCACATTAAATGAAATGAAAATAACATTAAAAAACATATTCAAATTCAAAACTCACAATAAAATTTGATAAAATTTGTGAGATAAAGAACATGTTTATACATTAATATTTATGGCATTTAAATAATTTAAATACTTTGTATAAAAATAATATTATATGTTTCATAGATAACATATTTGATTTTTAAATATATTTATAATTACAAATAAATATAACACATTATTTACACAATTTTCATTATTCATTATATTTTTAAAAGGTGGGGAAATATTATATATGTAATATGCCAAAAAAACCATCTTGATTTCAAATATTTTTATTTACAGTTCTTTTTATGAAAAAAAAAAAAATCTTCAAGATATCATTGTTGTTCAAATGTATGCAATGGTGAAGATTCAAATGCATTTTTGGTCAAATTATTTGATATTTTGGTTTTGAGTTTTTTATAGATGTGTAAATCTTGGAAAAATCTTTTGGAATGAGATTTATTTATTTTCATTTGGACAAAACATGAAAACAATAATAATGGTAAAAGTTGGCTATTTTTGTATGGTGGAAAGGATGATGTGAGATAATGTTTTAAATTTATCCCACATCTTTTGTCAACAAGTTGAATTTTGTAAACTATATAATTAAATGAAAAAGTATTAATGTACACAAAATACATGCATTAAATATACTCAAAGTGCAAATATTACTTGTCATAAGCCAATAAAAACAGCTTGTCGCTAAAAAATAAATAGCATCCTACTTACTTACCTACCTACCTATCTACCTATGCCTACCTATTTAGGCGGCCTATATCTAGGTCTGATATAATGGCTTAACGCTAAGTAAAACCTAAAAAAGGACATACTACATGTTCTTAGGGTAATTATAGGGTTCCCAAGCCTATTCGAAGCACTTAGACCTAGGCCTAGTTGCTTAGGCACTAGGTTTTCAGTTCCTAAACCTAGGTACTAGTACTTAGTTTTAGGCCTAGCTTAGGTTTAACCTAGGTCATTTGGGTTTTAGCCACATGGCTAACTTAAATGGTTGATGTTTAAATGCCATGTCGTTTAGTTTAGGTGGCCAATGTTTAAATGCCATGTGGCCTAACTTGGGTGACCAATGTCTAAATGCCACGTGGCATAATTGGGTTGGCCAATGTCCAAATGCCATATGGCCTAGCTTGGGTTGTTAATGTGTAAATGTTGCATGGCATTTGACCAATCAAAACTATGTTTGACTAATCAATTAAGGTTTGTTTAGTCACTTTGATGACCATTGCATGAAATGATTAATTATACACATGTTGCTCGAGCATTGTAAAAAAACCACACAAAAAAAATTTGAACCAAACACCCAATTGCCTATTTAGTGGTTTTTTTATCCCACTAAGGACCAACCATTACTTTAAACCACTAAACTTACTAAAAACTCACTATAGTGATACCACATATTTTTTAGTAATGGCCTCCCACTATTATAATTCCTTTGTTGCATTTGTCATTATTGCAACTTGTTTAATTTCAGTATTCAAAACAAAACCTATCAAGACCAAAAAATAAAATCTCATCCTACTATAATACCAAACCCTTAAAATCTTAGATTGGAATTAATGGAAAACCTTGCTTTTGAACTTTCATTAGTGCCAATGATGGGAGCTAGATTCAAGGAACAAAGTAACAATAAAAGCTTTCTTGCAAATCATATTTCAAGCATCCAATGAAGGGGGTTGGTTAGTGCGAGTGGCATTTGATTAAATCAACATGGAGGTTTGAAGGCAATAGTGATGGATGTCAAAGAGCAACAACAATTGCCATGGCATTGTTGAGTTTTGCCATCTAGCCACAATGTGCATTAGTAAGGAGAGGAGCTTAGGGAGGAGGAATAACAACAACAGCTCCCATGCTATACGAGAATTGAAATTTTTGTTTTTGGTAATGGTGAGGTAATTATGATTATGTGGCAAGCCTTCCTAGCAACATTTTTACAACATTTGGAACTCCCGCATATCTTCTTTCAAATAGTCTTTATTATTGTGCTCTTGCAACAACTGGGCTTGCCATTGTTGGCGAACTTTTGCAACGGCAAAAAAATCCTTTTTTCAAGAAAGTTTTTGTCCCCCTTTTTTTTGGGTTTGGTTTTTTTCTATCTTTTCTTTTTTTTTCCTTCCCTCTCGCCCCCCCATTTTTTGGGGTAGGCTATTTGGGCTTTTGCTTCTTAAGGTTTTGGTGTAGCCTTTTTTTTAATGGTTCCTTCTTTTCATCCCTCGTTAGTTCAAGATACCCCTTGTCTTCATTGTTCTAACCTTTACACTTTAGGCAACTTTTCAAGGCATGTCAAGAGTGTTCACCCTCTTGCTAGCCTCATTTCCCAAGTTATTTTATCTTTGTAGGTGTCTTCCTCTTTTGTGCTTCTCTTTGGTTCTATTCCTCTTGTTTCTTGGGGCTAGGTTTAAGCTCAGTCTTGTTCCATTTTGGGGTTGTTTGAGTCTTGTTTTGAATGCCCTTGTTGGTTTCTTATAATCCCTCAAGCCATCCAAGACAAATTTAGGCAGGCTTTTCACTTACCCCTTAACCGATTTGTTTGAGACTTAATGAACAAGTTAACATGGTTCCTTTTTTTCTTGTTGCCTTGTTGGTGTTTATGTTATATTTGAAAAGGTTGTTTAAGTCAACAAAAGGATTTTGTTTGCCCAAGTGTCAACCAATGTTCCCCATTTGTTTTTGAGTGGGTTTTCTGGGATGGTATATGCCCATATTTTGGGATGTTTCATACTAAAGGACCCATCCTTAGGGCTTTCGAAATTATTTTAGACTATTGTTCATGGGGTTATCTTTAAGTTGATGGCTGTAATGTTGGAGGTTAGCAAATTGTTGGCAATGGCAAAGGACACTGGTGGCTTTCATCCTATTCATGTAAGCAAGGTGTTTCTTCAACTTATTAATCGTTCCATTGTTTTACATCTTCCAGGGTTGTTTCAAGAAGACCTATCTCCCATTAGTTTGGAGTATCAACCCTTAGAGGCTATGGGGCCATCCCTTTTAGCATTCGAACCCTCCTCGACCTACACCCTGATTGGGCCATGATGTAGGTCGACATCAAAAACACTTTTAATAGAGTTTTTCAAGCTACTATTTTAAAAACATTATGTGATGTCAAGGGGCCTTTGGTGAGCATTGTCCCCTTTACTAAGGTGTTTTATGACGCTCATTTTTCTCTTTATTACTAACATGGGCGGCATTTGCAAAGGGTCAGCATTATTGAATCATTTTTAAGCATGAGGCAAGGTGACCCCCTAGGAGGTCCTTTATTTGTTTTAGCCCATTATCGAGCTTTCCTAAAGACCATTGTCTAAACCCAAGCTGCATCTCTCCATCCCTAATGGACAATACCCACATTGTGTGTTGCATTCCTAGCCTTGGGCTCGTGACCAATGTAAAGGCTTGCAAGGTTGTGAGCTAAGAAGGAAGCCTAGGAGTTAGGCTGCATGCTCCCGAGAGTGCAAGAGAGTGTGAGGGAATAGACCCTATTCCTTCACACTCCCAAAGGAACTCCCACATTGGGAGTCGGAATTTTAGTGGACTCCCGAATGTTTAGAGAGCGATTGCAGGGGTCAAAACCCAATGATTTAGGAATTCTTTATGTCATTGGAAAGCTATTGAAACAAAGATGTTTGAATGGGCTCATATGACCCATTTGGAATTTGAAACACAAGTTATGGCCAGAAGAAGGGTTAAATTGGTAGTTTGATTCCCGACCACTAAGAGTCGGGAATCAATTCGATTTACTTACCTGCAAGTGGTGTGCAACATAACGTTGAAAATCTATCAACGAGGGCTACAACTTTGCTTTGGACCGCATCTCAATCCAAGGTATGCACGCGAAGTTATGGGCCCCCAAAATCGTGGGGGTCCCAACTTTTGCAATTTCAAAACTCCCACTTGGGAGTCCCAGGAAAAAATGCCATTTGGATGTGCGCCTCGTGGAGAGGCATAGAATATACTATAAAAGGGAGGGTGGTGGCTTTCCCCAAGTCCAGGCCATGATGAGTCTTGTGAATCCGAATTGCTTGTGGCTCGTCCTAGCACCAAAAGTGCCCCAACATGCACTAACCACCTTTGTGTTGGTTTTGTGCAAGTTTATGTGAGTACTGTAAGCTTGTCAATTCTTCCTAGTCCCATCCTAGAGCTCTAGCACGCCCTTCTACCCTTCCAAAGTGTTGCAAACCAAGGAACATGCTTCCACTTCTTACTTTTCCGATGTTTTCAGTTTGGACTCACATTTGAGTCCCTTAAGGAGTTGGGAGCGCATCATCGTGGGGTTTCTGAATGAAATTACTCGCGCTTTTGACCACCTTTCGACCCAATTAGCCCTAATTGGGCTTAGGGTCAAAGTGTTAAAATGTAAGCTTTGGAGCCCATAAAAGATTTATTTAAGCATAAAAATTCTTCAAGATTACATTTTGGTCACAAATGGCTTCCGCATTTTAGCTGTGACAACGGGTTTTCAAGATTTTGCCACACATTTTTTGGATGAAATTTCATATCAAGATGTGGCACATATCGATAATCTTTTTTTCCTACGAGATGCCTTGGTTGCTTTGGGCATTTTGCCTTCATGTGTAATCTGTTGACCTTTTTATTTAACATGGACAATCTTTTTTTTTCTTCTTTCTTGTCTTTTTTTGTGGGTTTTGATTAAAAGTTATGTGGGTATGTGGGGACATTATGCGTCCAAGATCATGGGAGTCTTTCTATGGCCCTTTAGCAAGGTGTCAAACTTGATTACTAATATCCTTTGGGGTTATAGGCCTTTTCTTTATGGAGGATTATGCCCCATTTGTTATTGTAGGGAGTTGGGCTTTAGTGGTTATGTATTTATGTTCTATTTTTTGTATTTTCGATAGACCCATTTTGGAGGAGTATGTTTCTTAGGTTGAAATGAGCCCACACATGCTTTAGTCATGTTTACATGCAAGGCGAAATGGCCTTCCTCCTACAATTAAGGAAATGCACCTTTTTTTTATAGAGTTTAGTAGTTATTTGCACACTAGGTCTATAGGGTTTTTTGATGGACATGCACTACAACACATCTTTTAGGTTTATCTTAAAGAATGATTCCATTTCCTCAACATCCAAACTTCACATTCATTCTTATTCCAGCAAGGGGATAGGGCTATGCTTAGTTGCTAGGCCATCTATTTATTTATTTTGCATCAGACATTCTACTTTCGTTTCAATGTTGTGATTCAGCCCTTAGCATCTAATCTTCTCATGTGTGAACGTGAACACAAGTTGGATGCATCTAACATGTAATTACTTTTTTTCCGATTTGGAGGTCAACAGATAACCACACATGATGCCATCTGAAATGTCATATATGCCTTTGTTCAAGAGAGTGGGCACATTGTATGGAAAGCGATGGTATGCCTTTATGTTAGGAATTTCATTATAAACCAATCTCTACATGATCTGAAAAGACTAGGTTTTCATTGCCAATATAATAGTTATTAACCCAACATGGGAGATGATGGCATTGAGTGTCATTAGTCAACCAACAAATGGGGTTGCGAAACTTAGCGTTATTACTAAAATCCACAAGTATAGAAAGTTTCATGACCATGACGAGCACCATTTTATTCCAATGGCCATGAAAGTGCACAACACACCCAGGCATGATATGGATCCTTTCATTAAGGTGTGTGCTCGTCTTTTCTAGGATAAATAATTGGGAGGTCATTTATCCTTGTCTTTTTGCATTCGATTTTTCAAATAGCATGTTAATATTACTCTTCAACATGCATTAACATCTACTATAGAAAGGAAGACTGTGTTGACAGGTGATGTTTGTTCTAGACCTGGCATTACTATTAGATCTTACAATTTGCATGCAAGCAATTCACATCAGAGGGGCCATGGGTGAGATAGCTTCCTACCATGAGAGGGAGTAGCTCTTTCCTTTTTTTTTTGGTTCTTACGGGTTGTGTGTGTTTTGGCCTTTCTTTGGCTTTCCCTTTTTGTCTTCCTATGATGGTTCTAGCCATTGATCTTTTATTGGATTTGTGTGACTCTATTAGATCAACATAATGGTTATTTTTCCCATCCATGTTGTCACATTATGGTGAATTTTTTGGTTTATCTTATAGTTCAAAATCTTGAGGGCCATTCACCAAGCTTTTTTTCTTAGTTGTCACATGGTGAAAATCCACCAGAAAAAAAAAAATCACTATCAACAAGATGGCGAAAATCTGGCTAAAAAAATTAGTGTTGCAAAATCATTGCAATTTTAAACATTTTATTTTTAGTTCTTAGTTTAGCAAAAATTTCACGAATAACAAGAAGGCTGGTTCAAAGGTGAAACCCCTCCAAATCCCAAACACTCAATAGATATCCGTAAAGTCAGAAAAAGACAGCACCGATCTTTGAGTTTGGTCACACAAGGTGAGATTTTTAAAAAAATTACAAAAAAGTACATTAATATTCAACAAGGGTGAAACTCAGAAAGACTTAACCCGTGAAATCCCCAACCTTTCGCCTATTGTTGACATTAGCAACATGAGCCAGAAAGCATGGAAAGGCCTTCACTATTGTAGATGCTGCAAAATAAATGTTTGTCGCTGCCATCGTTGCAAGCATGATGTCCACAAGGTTGTCCATGGAGGAGTTGGCGTCATCATCGACCAATGTTAAATACATGCCCATTAGCACCAAGATAGCCACCTAGCGAAGAATTCGCTGCCAACACTAGTCATCTGTAACATCTGTTAACCTTTTCATAGCATTGTCCCAAGCTTTGGCTTTAGGGTTAATAAGCCTTTGTTCCTTCTCCTATTGTGGGTTGGAATCTTCGACGTTGACCTTTATTGTGTGGTTGTCGTCAGAAGCTTTGGATTCTTGGGTGTCTTCCAAAGTGTTGGTTATATTAGAACACATTGCAAATTGGTGGAGGAAAAAAAAAACCATGGCAAACAAGGTCAAATAATTGTAGACGACATCGACGTTGTACATTATTTAAGCTCACCACATATGAAGGTTGGAATGACCCACAACGTCCATCATGTAGTCTTCTATGATTGCCAACAACATGAAATGAACAAGATTAGTGGTAAAATCCACCCAACCCAACCTCCCAAACCACTCCTCTACCCTTTGCCGCTTCTTCTCCTTTGACTTCAAATTGCAAAACAAAACAATTATCAAAATAAGAACTGCAGAATCATGCACAAAAAAATTTCAATTTCCACTCCAAGAGGAACTGTATGCCACCAGAATCTGGAAACATACAAGCTATGCAAGTCTGTGTAATCACTTTAGAGAGGATAATAGATGTCTTTTCTAGGAGCTTTCCAAAAAGTCCAAGCTTTCTAGTAATTCTTGAACCGAGACACAACGCAAAGATTGAAATAGGGACGAAGATCTAATGCACCTTATGTAGGCCTGTATGTGAAGTTAGAGAGGTTGAGATTCTTGGTGCCATCTTGGCAACAATACGTGAATCTACCGTCTAGTGTCTCTAACCACACTCTGGAAAACAACTTCATCATGTCGTTCTTGAAGACCGAGCAATTTGAAATGGTGTAGTTCCATAGTCCTATTATCCCCAGAGTGTGGAGTAGGCTTGCCGTTGTCGCCATATGTCACTTTTCCCAAAATTCAACTCTTGCCGATAGAGCTTTTATCTTCCTCTTCACAAAAAAAAAGGAAAAAGAAAAACCCAACAACACCCAAACTGCCTAAGGACTTTGTCAAAGAGTTGCTTAATAATCAAATCTCCCCCCAAAGAAAAAAGACCTCAACAACAACAAAAACTACCCAAGGATTCTATCAAGAGTTGTTTCATAAATCAACAAAAACTACTTACGGACTTTGTGAAGAGCTGGTTGTTAGTCGGTAGGTAGTAAAAAAAAGTCCTTACCTATGTATAAAACATCTGCTCACCTAATAGCTACCTTTTTTCTTACCTATCCACCTATATATGAAACCTATTTCTTACATAATTGGTTACCAAGGTGAAACCATATACAAACTCAGTTGAGGTTCATTCACAACTGAGTAATGACAAGTATCCAGTGGTGGCTGCTATTTACTGTGGTTTTTTGGTAAAAAATAACCATTTAAATAATAAACAACGTCCCAACAAATATTGGGCTACTTTTAAATATATATATGTAACTTGGGTTACTATAACATTGTAAACAACAAAATGGATAAACTTCTAAGCCAACAAGCCAAATTTCAGAATTTTAGTAAACAAGATTGTTCTTTTGTTTTGATGGTTGATGTCTTGCCCAAAGCACTTGGAGAAATTTATTTATGAAGCAAGATACTTTGTTTTGTTGGATGTTGTCATGCTAAGATCTCCCAAACCATGGCATTTCATGCTGTGCTTTTGGTATCTTTTGAAAGCTTCTGATGAATAGGGGTGCACCAACTTGCTTTGAGATTGTTTGGAGTTAGAAGGTGGAAGCTATTCATTATTCAACCATTGAACCATTTGTGTGACTTGACAATTAAGTTATCACACCATGAGCTTAATATAACAGATATTCACTGAAACTCATGCCATGATGTGAGTTTTCTTCCATCATGTCATGAGTTTCGATGAATATCCATAGTAGGAAAGTGGATGGATGTTGGTGTAAGATCCATCCCAGTCTTAAAGAGGAAAAAGACTTGGAAGGATCTTACAACGGTTTCTCATTTAAAATAATTCAAAAATCACAACAAATTATTTTTTGTTTTGAAAGGGAGTTGCCACATTTTTGGCTATTGGTTATAGTTTTAAAAGTCCCTTGAAATAATGTTGTCATCCAGATGAAGAGCCTTAATGCTCACCACCCTTGCTCTAATGGTAGATTGGAAAAAAAAACACTAAAACATTTCCAAATTAAGAGGTCATGGCTAAATCCCACCTCCCATTTTGGGAATGTGCCCTACCCATTGACTTTACCCATCATAAATGTCGCAACCCCACTTTGGGCTAAGTGTGAGGATGAAACTCACACTTCCAAAAGTGGGAACTTGGAGTCCTTCGGGACTCCCAAAAACTCAGAGCTTGATTGAAGGGGTCAAAACACCTCGCATTCAGTTGTTCTTTATACCGTTGGAAAGGTCTTGAAGTGTAGATGTCCAAAATGGCCTCGCATGAGCCATTTGGACATCTGCAGCCCAAGTTATGGGCAAAAGAAGGGCCGGAAGTCAAACTGGTAGTTTGACTCCCGACCATTAAAAGTTGGGAATCGACCCGATTCCGATGTTTGTAGGAGGAGTACGACATGGCGTTGGAAAGCTCTCGAGGTTAAGACCTCGTCCCGATCCGAGCTTGGGGTGAGAAGTTATGAATGCCCAAAGTCCCGAGAATCCAAATTGGGATAGTTTCAGGACTCCACTTTGGGAGTCCCGGGAAAAAGAACCATTCGGATGCGGGTGCCACGGAGTAATGCAGAGAATACTATATGGGGGGAAGGTGGTGGATTCCCCCGAGTCCGGGCCGTGGTGAGTCAAGTGAGTCCAAGGTCGCCCATGGCTTGTCCCAACACCAAAAGGGTGCAGAATGAGTTCTAACCAACTTGTGGTTGGTTTTTGGATGCAGGACGAAATAACTAAATAGTTTGTCCCTCAACCTAGTTTAATCCCGAAGCTTTCAGCATGCCCCTCTCACCCCCTTTAGTGCTGGAAGCTGGGAGCGGCACCAAGTCCCATTTACTTCCACCTTTGACATAGTTGGGCTCTTTTGAGTCTGATAAGGACTTGGGGGTGCGTCAATAAACCACAAAACAAACATTATCATGAACTAAACATGCACCCAATAATGTTCTCCATGTTTCCACCTACATGTGCCCGGGTCTTATTTGGTCTCGTATGCAACATAACAAACAACATATAGAACATCACAATGTCCTTGTTGTGTAAAAGACATTTTAGTGTTGCATTTGGGATGACCTTAGACATTAAAGTTTAGGGTTAGTACCTAAAACCTAGAACTCAAACCTAGAACCTCCAAACTAAGAAACTTTACATCCTATCTGAACCTAAGATCTTAGTCCTTACATAACCCCATGATTTGGACCCCTAAATCAAACCTTTAAGACCCATTGGGTTCGATTCTTAGCCAAGTTTTACTTAGTTTATGTAGACCTGTTGGGTTCACTTCTTGGCCAATTCCAAGTCCATGTAGACATGTTGGTTTTGATTATTAAACCCAAATATAAATCTATACCTGACCATGAACCCAATACCATCCAACATCGGTCTTTACACCATCTCAACTTTACCCCATGGCAATATGTTGATCATACATTTCAAAATAGAAGATGAGATTTGAAACTTTTAAATTCATATATGAACCTCATTTTGATTGTACCATACATAAAAGACTATAGTTAGGTCCCATAAACTTGTATAAGGGTTAATAATTTGTTACACAAGGAATACCCTTAATCCTCCTCTTGTTTTAGGTGAGCTCAACCTTCTTTTTATATTTTGGATTGTTGTCCTCACATTCTTGGGATGTTGGGCACTGATCACTTTTGCATTTATCATTCGTTTTCAATAAGATGATCATCCTATTTTTTTGGATGTAGTAGCACATGTTGAAATTACTATTTTCTTGATCGAGATGACGTTACGAAATATAGGAACCATGTTACCCCAGGTTGTCCGATCTCATGTCCCACCTTTGAGAGCTTAGTGGTTTTGTTTTATCCCCGATTACAAATTTTTTTAACAGATTGCCTACACAAGTAGGAAGTTGCATCGCTTTTAATAGACATTATTTTAAATATCATGTGAACATGTCTTCGCCCATGTGTGGGTTGAAGCGCTTAGTTATTAATTCATCTTACCACACTTGCATTTCGTCTATTTTTAACCCACTTCTGTATAACATTACGTACTTGTCTTGTTTTGCCACATCCTAAACCATACATCAACCCACGATACATTTCGAGATACTATTGTAGCTATTGCCTTGGAAAGTAAAGCACATGTTTAAAGGGAGGTTTCCTACCTTTTCTTTCATCACACCCACTGTCAAGTGGATATCCTTATCACCAAGGACAACTTTTGGATTGTGATGGATATCGTAATTGCTGATTCAATTTGCACAAATATGGTGCAACAAACATCGATGATGACAACACATGTAGTGATGATGGTTGTTCATGAAAAGACACGATCATACACTGAGCAAGCACCAAGCAATGATTTCATTCCCCTTGCTATTGAAACGTATGGGTGTTTTCATTTTCATTTTTATTCATATTTGATTGTTTGTGCACATACCATTATGGCGCATCACTAACGATTTCGTTTAATCCCTTGGATGCTTGTTTTTTACTATTAATAACACATGTCCATGGCTTTGCAACATGCACAAGCCATAGTGATTCTTTAATGAACCATTACATTTGGTTGAAATTCCTCATCTCTTCTTCACATAATAGCTAGTGCACCTTTGTCACCAGTTGATTTGTGGTAGAAGGCAATTCTTTCATTTTAGGTTTTCTTTCTTATTGTTAATTCTCATTTCTAGCCATGAGTTTTTTTTGCATAAAATCTTTACTTAATTTTTGTTGATTGTTTGTGTTTTTTTGTTTTTTTGGGTTGTGTTTACTTGTACTTTCAGTTGCCTTATACTCTTGACGGATGGGTCTGCATCTTTGATTTTCA
>Ga0209208_10003325_pt1 | contig 23062 bp, 18 predicted proteins | sample S1TSphfallax_3_FD_187694 | JGI IMG/M metagenome (GOLD analysis project Ga0209208, IMG submission 187694) | Host-associated microbial communities from peat moss isolated from Minnesota, USA - S1T2_Fd - Sphagnum fallax MG (SPAdes) (version 2) | ecosystem: Host-associated > Plants > Peat moss >...
GTGGTGGTAGGCTTGGGTACCAAGTTAGGGCTTCCAAATTAGTAGGGCAAGTTAGGAAAATTGTCACATCTAGATGCCTAGATGACAAACGCTGCTACTCTTACTTTGCACATCTTTTGTGGTATGTAAAGCCAAAGGGTGAGGGTTTTAGGGTCCGTGCAAGGCAGAGCCAAGCACAATTTGAATCTGGTAATGCCCTTTGTTCAAGGGTTTTAATGGGTGTAAAGATTGTGGCTAAGTGGCAAGTGGGCTTTACGATTTTCATAAAGTCTGCAAAGAGTGTATGTAGGCTTTACAAAAATCACAAAATTGATGTAGGAATCAGAACCATGTAACAAGGCCTCTGAGTATGCTAAACAAATCTACCTAGGTCTTTAGGTCAGATTTTAAAAAAATGAAAAATCTTTGGCCCCTTTTGCAAAAAAATAATCTGTGCATTTCCTGGGAATTTCTCTAAAATTAGATTATGTGATCCAACGGCCACCAACACACCATCCATTGATTAGAAACCTATTGTGAATCAATTGTCTTATTATGTAATGGTAAGGATCAAGAATGGATTGGGTTTGAGGTCCTAGAGCGAGGTGGGAACCAAGCATAAGACCCAAATTCCCTGAAGCGCTTCATTAGAGGTCCTTACCCAGCATAAAGATCTGGTAGAATTTTAAACAGCTATTATTCATTTGAGAAGGAGAACACACACCTTATGTGTAAGGTTCTTCACAATGAGGAACCTTGATTGTGTAAGGTGCCTCATTCTCAGGGTGTACTACCCGACACTTCCTGGCACTGCCTGATCTCTCTCATTGTTCCCCAAAGTGTTACTCAACACATTCTAGCACTCTGGGCATTCTTGTTGGAAAGTCCAAATCAATCCAAAACATCTGGGCCAAACAAGAACTTACTACTCCAACCAAGCCTACCAACATTAAGGGATGTCTTGAAGGTCCATGGGACACCCCAAGGATGTCCCAGCCAGGGACACCTGGGCTTGCAACCCTGCCAAAGCTTCCTGTCAACATGAGGTCACTCAAGAGCTTGAAATAACCCCAAACCAAAATAGAAACACAAAACCTTCCAAAGAAGAGGAGTTGGGTGAATCCCAAAAAAATATTCACATATGAATTGGCAGCATGTCATTCATCTTTCACCTCCACAGTTCCAACTACAAGAAAAGAAAATACATGTATGTCTGTGCATAGCTAGGATGTTAGAGTTCTCCGTCAAGTCACCCTCTGTTTCACTCCTATCTCCGCTACTTTCGCCCCCTATCCCCTCTTTCAGTGGTATCTGCAAAGTAAGGAAATTTTATTAAATTTGCGAATGAAATGCTGAAACTCAGCATTTAATGCACAAGGTTCTAGAGTAATTATAGTAGTTGTACAGGTAGGACCAGTGAAAATATATGTAGCAGCAGTGGAGGCGCTCAGGAAGAAGGAAAGTCAGGATAAAACTCAGTTTACCACCAAAATTGGTGGAAAAACTACTTTGGGTCCCAGTTATTTCCTTTTGTAAGATTTTCATTCCCAGTTATGGGCTTGATGCCCTATTATGCCGAAACTGGCCGTTTTCGTCCCCTAATCGCCTGACTTTACGGAGAACTCTATTAAATACTAAGTTCTAACTATTGAGAGGAAGTTAGTACAAAATACAACATTAAAATAATTTAGAATCATTTTCTTTGGTTTTCTAAGGAATTGTCTGAATCTTCTTATTCTTAGCCCTAAACCCTAAACCCTAATAACCAACTTAGTGACATCATACGAGTCATGAACTTGTATGCGTCATGTTGACTGATGATCACAAGGACATCTGGCATTTTGCGTAGTGTATATACACGTTGGATTTGCCACATATGCCTATGGCAAAATATCCCCATCCCTCTCTGTCTCCATTTTATTACTGAATGGAGGGCAGGAACTTCGGTTCCTTTTTATTACAAAAAATTGTTTGAATTATTTTCCACAGGCATGGTAGTTCAAATTTATTTATTTTTAAAAAAAAATCCAGATCCAAAAAACCCTAAAATCTTAAACATTCATGTTCAGATGTAGTTAGATGCGGATATAGAATTAATGTGATAGAGTGGAGCATAAACTTATTTGTAAGTAGTACCAGAGTTGCCCTCATATTTAGCAATTTAGGTGAAAACTACATTTCCTTTTTTGCCCACTGACTTCACCCTGATGGTGATGTGATGCAGCAGCCAAAGGTCAATTGGGCAAGCCCTCTGGAGATCGTGGCAGTTTCTCTCTCACACACAAGATGGGAAGATGTAGGCTCAAGTATTGCCATGGAAGATATTCTCAAAGATCCAAAACTCTGTTCTAGTGTTGGCAACTTGGCAGCCATTAGGAGTTTCTTTCAAGTCAAGAAAGATGATGGTCAAGAAAGGTAGTGGATTCATCAAGCATGCCACACTTAACGAGTCCATGCAAGACAGGGGGCACCCTTACATTGGCCATTCACAGATAGCTTCCTCTAATGTGATATTCTTTCTGCCTTCTTTAGCCAATTGAAGGTCACTAAGATGGGCTTTTCTTACCTGAAATGTGTGAACACCACAAGGTCATCAACTTTCACTTCTAGACACCCCACCCAATCCTACAAATCCAAGTTTTGGGTGGGAATGGAATGGATTGGATTGTATCATCCTCCTCTTAGGATATTTGGAAAACTCTAAGGCATTTATTTAGGGCTAACAGGAGCAGTGGAGCTGGGGGGAAAAAGGGTTTTCCTTGATGGGCCCATAATATAATGGGTGTTCTATCGGTGATTCAATCATAATGTGACCCCACCCTTCCAAGCCTTGTGTTCTATCTCAAACCAATGATGAGAAAAAGCTGGTTAGTTGAAGTGGACTTTGAGAACCTCTTCCATCACACAACATTATTTTTATGTCCTTCCAATGATGAAAAAGGCAAAAAGGTTTGCATTGAATTAGGCTTTCCCAAACTCTACTCCACTGGCTGTATGTTAGCCTGCAAAGAAAGCAGCAACATTGGAGATTAATTTCTTCAGAATGTCTGAAACCTGCTTAGGGTTGTTCGAACAAACCAAAAAAATGATTTTTTTCTGCTCTTATGCTGCGGCTTCACATGCAATTTCAGGAAACAAAAAACAAGAGATGAAAAGGTGGTGTCAGGACCGTTGTGATTTTACTACTTTAAAGTGGGCCCCCATTTTACCACCAAAATGCCTTCCAAACAAACAAAAGGATGTGATATGCAATCTGCCCTCTGTCCTTTTACAAAAGTTGAGGTCCAATTACCCTTTCCCCACCGTTCCAATGCTCCTAAATTTCAGGCACACAAGAAAAACACGGCAACTTATATGTGGCTAAAAGAGCACCACCTAAAGAATGTACTTTGGTCGGTTTATTAAGCAATCCAAAAAGTGGGTCTGCTCTTTTCAATGCCAGGTTCAATGCAACTGGGTGTCACCAATCAGAATTTGTTCAGAATTCATTCCTTAAATCCCCTAGAGATAAAGTAAAGTAAAATAAACCCTAAACCCTCATGAAAATAATAATAAAATAAGAAAAAGAGTCTTCCAACTTCCACCACAAACATAGTTTCATTATTCACGGTCCCTCTAAGAGTTATCTCTGAATGCCACCCACAACCTATGGTTGCACTAAGGCTGCCCAATAATGACAATTTGTTTTAGATTGTCCTACACCTGATTGGCTCCCTGTTGCCTTGGGGGCAAAAAACCCCCCATCCTCCCCCCCTTCCTGCTGTAAAGGTCTCTGCATGCCTTATTTCTATTTAAAACCTTCTAAATTGACATCCTCTTCCCCTATCTAACATGCCATTTAGAACCTATGATCACACTCCAACACACGGCTCAAAAAAAAATAAAAATTTCATGAGTTCAAAATTCTTCTTGTTTCATCAATTATTATTGATTAATTACTATATGTTTAGCGGTTAAAGGAAACCACCCCCTGCCTCTTTATCTGTGCCTGGTCATCTTTGTGGTCCCAAGTTGGGATATATTCCTCATCCGATATTTTTTTGTAAGTAGGTAGCGAGCAAACGCCCCCTCTGTTTTAGGATTTGTTCTTTGTCGATACTTGCCAAACCTTGATTTAGGAAAGTGCTCATCGCAAACCCCCCCCCCTCTGTTTTAGGATTTGTTCTTTGTCGATACTTGCCAAACCTTTATTTAGGAAAGTGCTGGTCCTCCTCTTTTCCCTCTGTACGGTTGGTTATTGGCCTCGTTGGAGCAACAATTTAATACAATAAACAACAACAGCCATTCTGGAGTTTGTCCATGTGTCAGGGGATTGTGACAAAATCAAATAAAAAGCATCATAAGTCAAAAAGTTCCCACCCCAACTCTATATATTAAAACCTTATTAATCCAATCCGCACATAGGTTTCATCATTTGAGTGACAAGGCACAAACGTCCCCAAAGTTTGGTGGGGGCTGTTCCTGCCACAAACAAATATGGTTGATGAAAAGCTCCCCACCCAAAATGATTGCAAAAGAGAACGCAATGCCAGATAAAGTAGTTTTATAAAAAAAATGCACACAGCAGATACATGGAGAAATAAAGCCAGTCCCACATGCCAATGTAACAAAAGGATGAAGTGAAATTAGTTATGAATGGATTGTCATCGAGTGAATCAAGGATATTCATCAACAAATCAAAATAAATGTAGCCCTTGCAAGAATTAGCTCAGAAGATTGTTTGAAACTTGGGTGGCCTGTTTTAATTCTTTAATCCACAACTAGGAACTTTGGAAAAAATAAATCTCTAAGATATTTATCATTGGGAACATTTCTTCATGTTATCAAAACATTTACAAATCACATGAATCACATCATGACAATTAGGGATGAAAAACATCTTCAAAATTGTGAGCATTAGCCTAGGACACAATTTCATGAATACTAGTGTAGCATGTGCCATTGGTTCAAGTGTGAATTGGTTGTCAAATTATTTTTACCTTCCAAAGCCAATTTTAGTAGTTTAGTTGAATTCCCCATGACAAAAACTACTCAAAATCCAATATATCCTATACTTCAGGTCTAATTTTTTTCAAATTGCCTTCATTAAATCCTACTCATGGAGAGGTTTTCAACAATACCAAGAGTCCACCAAAATTCCCCTATAATGTTTAGTTTTAATTTAAAATGAACTTTCAACAAAAAAAAATGTTTAGTATCCAAGAACTTTTCTGCCATAGGTTGAAACATTATGAAATCAAATCAATGCACCCCTTGTCATCAAGAGCTTTCCAATGGTACCAAAAGTGTGGAAAGAGGCACCGTGATTTGGGAGATCTTAACATGACAAACAAAACAAACAAACAACCTTCCTTTCATAGAGAGATAATATTGGGAACCATGGGAACACTATCAGGAACATGCAAGCTATAAACCAATAAAAGAGTGGATTGAGTGAAATTACAATAAAGTTAAATGCCATTTTTTGAAAAGAACAAAAGGCTACTCAAAGGGAAACAAGATCACATTCTGTGCAAGTTGCTTATAGAGGGCGGCAGGCAATTTTGGTGGGGGTTGGGGGCAGAAAGAAACAAAACCAAGGGATGACAAGCTTGACAAGTATTGCTTATTGGATCCCATTGTCTGGTCACCTCTATTGATCAATAAAAGGAGCTCATGACATGGTGAGAGTAGCCTACAACAATTCTACAAAGAAGCTCAAGCTACCTGAGTTGGCATATGTGCAAATGATGAATATTCTCATATTTTCTAAAAGTTCCAACTTCCAACATTATAGTATTTCAAGTTTATACCTGGGTTGTACACATTAACTAAAGACAATCAAAATCTTTAACTACAGAAATACAGAATTATTTCAATTTTTAATTCAACCTACAACTATGAAATCTTTGTCATGCTAATTTTTTAATTTTATGTTTTTACATTGATTAATTTTGCATGGAGTATGATTATCTTGTCCTAACTATTCATAATTTTGAGATTTGGACATAATCTATTATATCATCATGGACATAACAACTCAATGGACATGAATTGTCATATATGCATCGGTTTTTATATAACATTAATTTCATTATTTTGATATTTTATTTTAGGTTTGTTCTACAAACTTTTGTCTAAACAACTTTTTCAATTTAGACATGTCGGACATTTGGGTCAGGTTTACACATCTTACAATGTAAGACTTTTATATTGTGTAGGGTTGAATTTCAAAACCAGATTGCTGTGCCAAATCTTGAGATTTTATCGTATACATCCAAAAGTTGAATAAGGTGGGTGCAACATTTTTTTGGTGGAAATTTTTGCTAGAGTGCAAAAAAATAAATTAGGGTTGCAACCCCTATAGAGGCTTTTCTTTTTTTTAAAGATTTTTTTTTTGTTGAAAACAAGCTTTTTTGGACTTGGTTCACCAAATTTAGACCACTTGCTCCTACAAGTTGCCAAATAGCAGTAGGATTACGATTTATTTTTACTATCTGGCTTGTTCTATAACCAAATTTTGCTAAATCCTCATGTGGATGGTTTGGTAGTGTACCTACACCACACAAGTGATGGAAAAAAAAACCATGGTTGGATGTTATGTGTCCAACCTTGGGGTTCATGTTTGTGACCTCGACAACCATTTGCACTCTAACTGTTATAATTCTAGTATGTTATTTGAATTAGATACATAAGTTTTAATTCTGCCTATATGTTCATGAATGTGCGCACTTTGGGTCTTGAAAGATGACTATTATGACAAGATTTCTGCACATTTTGAGAAAATTCTCAAGAAAGAGGAATTGTATTTATTTGAAGCCTACATTTTGTTAATGCTTGGCACAAACTAGGTTTAGCCCTCCATTAGATCCAATAGTGGATATATGGGTACATACATACATGTTTGATTCTAAAGGCTAAACCTAAAATAAAATTTAAAATTCAACTTACCACCTACTCCCTACCTATTTATTTATTGATTTACCTACCTACCTATCCAAATCAAAACCTGTAACTAGGGGCCAAAAGGATTGCTTTGGAAAAGGAATGCAAGTTTTTTTTCCTAAGAAAACCCTTTACATGCAAATGAAATTTTGAATGAGATTTTTTGTAACTTACTTTTTTTAATATTTAAAATTTTCCCAATGCATCACATTTTTTCTGTTAATCAATATTGAATAAATATGAATTAAAAAAGTGTACAGATTCCTTTCAATCTTTCATCTTGATAAATGATCAAAATTTAAATCATCACCAAAAAAAATAAATTCACATTCTTTAGTTTTATTATACTCTAAGCTATAACTTTTCTTAGTTTATCATGTACATTATAACTCATTTATATGTGGTAAAGGAGTTTTGAAACTCTGAAATTCTGAAGCAATTTTGAAACATGAATTTGTAAAGTTTTAGAATTCCACATTTCAAGAAGTATGAGTGTTTTTTGAGTGTGGCTAATATGTTCATATCATCTATTTTTTCAATAAAAATTATTTTATTATATGAGTCCTTTTGATAGTCCTTTGCAAAATTGATTCCATTTGACGCAATAGGTATACATTTTCAAATGTCCTAAATTAATACCAAAATTTAGAATTAGATCAAATGAATTTATAATCTACATTTTTTAACATTCATAAAAGGAAAAAATGAGTAACTTGCCATGATTACTATGGTTTTGAATGATAATGAAAATAATAAATGTTTGATTTTTACTGATTATGTCTAAGATCCGATGCCTTTTTTTGGTTCCTAGTTATGTGTTTTGACCCATCCACCTATTTATGTACCTATCGACCTATTTATCTATCTACATACATCTAGAAGAAATCCTTCAAAATATGACAAATGCATTTGTAACTATGTGCAATTAATTATAATTTGCAACTATTTCAAATCATCTTTGCAATTATTTTGCACCCTTGACCATTCTTGCAACTATGATACAACTACATTTGCCATTATGATTTTTTCATCTTACACTCTAAGATTGTCTTCATCCATGATCATGCCCATATGTTCCATTAGTTGCAAATGGAATCAAATTTAGTTGCACCATTAAGGTGTTAACATAGCCCCTAATGGTATACATAGGTGCAATAAATGTTTTTTGAAAGGTATGTGTACTTTTGCTCAGTTTTATTAAGGGTGTAATGAGGATATGTTCCCATGAGTGTATTTATAAAGTTGTATTTAATTATTATTTTTATTTAGGAAAAATTAACTACTTACCTACCTATGTACATTTGTTTACCTACCTAACTACTTATGTTTACTTAACCATTTAGCATTGGTTGCCTACTTACCTAACCTATACTACTTACTTATTGATTAATTGTTGATTAATTAATTATATAATTATTAATTAATTGGTGACTAATATTTAATACTTAGTATTTATAATTAATGGAAATTAATGATTAATTAGTCAATATATTAGTCTCTTTTAAATATAAATTGTTAATCAATCATTTATAAGTAATTAGTTAGTTAATTATTGTTTAATGCCCAATCATTAATTAATTAATTAATTATTAAAAATAACAATAAACTATTCATTAGTAATTTGTAATAAACTAGTTAGTTAGTATATTATTTTAATAAATTATAATTAATAAATTAATTATTTAATTACTTGTTTATGTAATTTTATCATTTATATTAATAAAAAAATATAAAGGATATGAGATAAATTTTCTAGTTCTAATTTAGTTTGCAACTAGGTTATAATTTCAAACTTTATCCCACATGCTTTGTGTCACAACCCCACTTTTAGAAGAGTGTGAGGATGACACTCACACTCCTGAAATGGGGACTTGGGAGTCCTCTGGGACTCCTGAAACTTCAGAGTTCGATTACAAGGGTCAAAACACCTCGCCTTGAGGTGTTCCTTATATCATTGGAAAGCTATCGAAATGTATATGTCGAAAATGGCCTTGCATGAACCATTTGGACATATGCAGCACAAATTATGGCAAAAAGAAGGGCTGAAAGTCAAACTACCAATTTGACTCCCAACCATTAAAAGTCAGGAATCGACCTGACCCTAGTGTGTGCAGGTGGAATGTGACACGCTGTTGGAAAGCTTTCAAGGAGAGCTACAAGTTTGTTTCATACCCCATTCCAATCGGAGGTCTAAGCAAAGAATTATGAACTCACAAAGTCCCGGATTTCCAAACCGGGAAAGTTTCGAAGTTCCTCCTTGGGAGTCCCGGGACAAAAAGCCATTCGGATGTAGGTGCCACAGAGAGACGCAGAGAATACTATATGGGGGAAGGTGGTGGCTTCCCCCAAGTTTGGGCTGTGGTGAGTCTTGTGAATCCAAGGTTGCCTATGGCTTGTCCTAACACTAAAGGTGCTCCAGAATGTGAACTAACCAACTTGTTGATTAGTTTGATGCAGGTTCGAGTAAGTAACTAAAGCTTGTCCCTCTTCCTAGTCCCATCTTGGAGCTTTAGCACGCCCCTCTACCCCTTTTAGTGCTGAGAGTTAGGAGTGTGCCCCAAGTTCCAAATAATTCTGTTGTTTAACTGATTGGGACCCAACTTGGGTCCAACAAGGAACTTGGGAGCGCGTCACTTTATCCTTCAATTTCATCTTGAAGAAATTATAATGAAAAGGTTTTGTCCTATGCTTTCATATTAAAAAATGGATGTCATTTGGGATGAGCCAATTAGAATAGTTTAACCCTAAAGGTTAAACCTAAAAGAAATTAAAGATATTTACCTACTAAACCCTTATTTTACCTACCTCCCTAACCTACCTAGGTAAGTAAGTAGGTAGTTAATTACGCTTACCTATTTACCTACCAATCTAGCTCTAAATAAGTTGGTAGGTAGGTATTGCAACTTAATAATTCCTGCAAACTAATTTTGATTCAAAGGATTTTGAGGGAAATATTATAGCCTTTACAAAGAACTTTCCATAAATGTATCGAAATCCAAAATTAAATGTGATTAGACCCTTTTGTCGAATGTTGTAATCATCAAAAGTCAAATTGTTAATTTGAATCCCAACGATTGAATTGGCCGTTTAACTTGCATTTTGAATCTTCAAAAGTTGGGAATGTGACCCCACTTTATATATCTATTCTTTGAATGCTTTTGAATGGTCTTAAAAAGTTTCACATTGGACAAGGTTTTATCCCCCAAACCTTGTTCCAAAGTTCTCTAACATTTTGAAACTACCAACTACGTTCCAAAGTTTTGGGACACTTTAAAATCATGACTTTATTCCAAGTTTTAAAATTTTAAAACTTCCAACTACCAAATTGGGAATCCACTTGAGAAAGTTGGGATTCATTCTAAATTGCATTATCCAACAATTATGGAAATGTATTTGATTTACATGACATTGACTCTATTTGTTTCCCTTGTCATGCCTTAACCATGGTTACGAGCCTAAGGATAGGGTTGTGACATGATGATTGTTTAGGATCCCCATTTTTTTAATGTGACCATATTTATTGCCCAAGGATGTCATTATTTGCCTATTTTAATTTACAGTTAAGATAAAAAAAGGTATTTTTTAATTTGCTATGAAATAACTACATATTTGAATATATATTAGGTTTATTTTAAGTAAATTTTCATAACTAATTATAAACATTTTATTTGCATACAAATAAATTTTAATTTTTAATTTTTGAATAAGTTTCACCTTTTTTTTTTGCATGCCCTTAGGAATAAAATGGAGGTGACCTCCCCAAGGTCTATTGTAACTTTTGTTTGTGTTATAATAACACAAACCTTACTACAAAATGTGGGTGCAATTCACTAATCCATGTTCAATGGACCAATGAATTCATTTGAAATGCAATGAAATTACTTGGTGTACAAGGATCCATTTTGTTGTAGTGAATTTGGTTACACAAGAACCTTGTGATCATTTTAGAAATTTTCTTCCACTAGAAATTCCCATAGTTGCAACTGCTTCCAACACCTTGTTAAAGCTTTCCATCACTATATGTGGGTGATCACTTTTCCATGGAAGTAGTTTTCTTATTATCTTTTTTGTTTATATCCACATAGGTATATCATTCACTTGAACAACTAACTCAATGCATGAAAAGAAAAAAACAATTCGTAAGCTGCTTAGATTTGTAAAAAACTCCAAAACATTTTATATTGTGACTTTGTTAAAGGTTTTATTTTCTTCCCTATGAGCATGACCTCGTAATTGCCACAAAACTTGGGGACATCATGTTTTATCATTTGAACCTCACTTCGTCTCTAAGTTCCTAAAAATGAATGATGTCTATTATATGAAAGTCTATCAATGTTATAATGTGTAACAATTCGTTCCCAATTTAAAGCTTGATTATTCTACCCATTCGTTATTATTGGATTGTGCTTGAGACATGAAAAACATATCTAAACAATTAGTTCTTTTTCTCAATGACAATTATTTTCCTTTCTTTCATTTGCAACCACAAAATCATTTGTTTCAAGCAATGTTGGGATGAAAAAGGAGCAAAGGAACTTTTTTCTATCATTTGTTAACGTTTCCCAAGGTGGGAAGTAGTGAGCATGGTTGCAAATGGTTACCAATGGAACTATGTAAGGAACAAGATGTGACTTATCTCTTGACAAATGAAAACAATGTGGCAGACCAATGGATGGTTGGAGGAAAATAACTTTGTGGAGACTTTTCTATTGTTAGTTTGGTTGACAAACATACATTATTGGGTGTGAATTGTTTACTAGTCAAAGCTACATTGTAGTCTTTGTCTTCAAGTTGGAAATTATAGGGTTTTTTGTGTGGTGTGATAAAAGTGAATGGTGCAATAGAAGTGGTGTGTTTATATCCACAAATTGAGGCTTCTATTTGGAAAAGGTAACAAGTTATTGATGATAAGTAAACTATTGAAAGGCTTAAATGAAGAAATTAGGGTTGGGTTGGTATTAAATATCATTTTGTGTTGTTTTGTAAATGCGAATTATGTTTTTGGCAAATTTAGCTCTCGCATGAATAAACACTATTACAAAAACATGGTTTTTTGCTAGTAGGATCATGGTTAAGATGATTGTAGAGTCAAGTCCATTTGTTTAAAATGATTAATCATGTCCAATTTTATTAAAACCAAAGCTATGTATGTTTGTTTTGACTAAAAGAAACTAGCTAATATCTAATCAAAACAAACATCATGATGGCGGAAACATGGCATATGTGGCAATCATGTGGAGGTATCCAACTTGTTTAATGTGACCAATTTAATAGAAACTAGTCACTTACATATGACTAATTGTGACCATAATGTTACTTTTATGGTCTGACAATAATTAAATATTTTTAAAAATATTTAATTATTCTTTTAATTAATTTATTGCAAAAATGAAAGTAGATCATGAATTTTATGTTTTCAAATGTTGTTTGTAATGTTTCGTATAAAAATAGGGGACACTAATTGAAATATAACAAAATGACACTTATAAAAAAAATTAAAGATGAAATTGATATTCAACATTTCAAATTATTACAATTTTTTTTTAATAAAATGTAGATGTGAAATTTGAACTAATGTAATGTCTTTAGATTGGAAAATTAGATTATATAATATATAATCAAATTATAAATTAAAGACATGTGAAGTTTAATTATAAGAATATATTTAAAAATAGAATCCATTTCATTCTAAGATTTTTAAAATAATAATTTTGATAAAATTATTGTACTTGGTTTTTTGCCCAACTCAAGATATACAAATTAATGTTTTACTATTTTGGAATTTTAATAAACAAAATTTTGGAATTAAATATATCTGAAATCAATGTAGTACATTTTATATTATGAAATTAAGTAATGATATCAAACTTGTAGGTGTGTAATCAATTTCATTATGAAGTTGATTAAAATTATGCAATAAACTTGTAATTTGAATTATTAAGAAAAAAATGTGTTTATATATTTTATGGTAAATATTAAAGGCAAAACCAAACTTAAGGTAGCCATTAGTTTATTGAATTGAATGTTTTTGAAGAAGTTAAAACTTAACATAATATTAGTGATAGGATGGTGATCATTAGAAGAGTCATTAACAAGATTTGCATGGGGTATTGACCATCTTCATGCACTACTACAAAATGTGGGTACTTTCACTAGTCCATGTTCATTAGATTGGTGAATTCACTCAAAGTGTAATGAAATCACTTGATGTATAAGGAAACCATAATAATGGATGACACTATCACTATGAAATCCCTTTGATAGTTCTTCGAAGAGGCATGCACCTTTTCATAGTGAATATTTAAGGAGGTTTAATGTGTTGTTTTGATAAACATTTTTCATCATTAGAGCTTGAGTTTAAAAGTGATACTAGCAAAAAAATCATGTTTTCTTTTTCAATAATACCATGGGATTGTTTTGCAAAAGTTGAGACTTTTTGTTGTCATGTTTCTTTTCTAAAATTGATGTTTTTCTAGCCCTAGGACATAATTTCCTTCTATATGTGGAGGCTTGTAAATCAAACACACACCCAATTCTTAGGTAGCCCAAAGTTGTGAATATTTTTCGTTGCCTATTAAATTGATTGGTAGAAGCCAATTGAACAATGCATATTAGGATTTTTTTTTGTAATTTTGTAATTTTTAGATTGTAAGTTTTGTTTTTTGTTTTTTCTCCTTTCTATAAACCTATGCATGCACCTTGTTTTAATCAAATTTGATTTGAATCAACCTTTGACACATTCCATTTTGTCATTTCTTTGAATGGTCTTACATTTGGCAACCATGTTAGGGACATTGAACCAACAATTATATTTTCATAAGTTACCATTAGTAGTTAAATTTTTATAGGAAACAAAGTTTAACACAATTGCAAAAACTTAAACATTATAAGACTACATAAACATTTTTTGTGTTTAAACATTTTTCATTATGCCACCACCTATGTTTACTTTTAGCCATGCAAGACATATTGAAGAGTTGTCAAAACATGACATAAGTATAATCATCAATGAAGTGATTACTAAACATGAACAACATATGGCTTAGAAAAGGATGTGATAGTAGATTAATTGTCTTAGGTAATGGACAAGAAGGGGAAAATAGTAAATAAACACATGACTACTTCAAGAATGTGACACGACATATGCCATGAGTGAAATGAATCGACTATCACTTGGACTCAATCCTACCAAGTTCAACACCTCCAATTTTGGATCCTATTGAAGAGATGTTATGAATGCACAACACCTTGATTACCTAAAAAAGTTGCAACATCAACTGCAAAACACATTTCAACACTTTTCACACATGAATGTTGAATAGAAGGAGCATCCAATTACAACTTCATCAATTGAAACAACTCCAATTTTGATAGCACATCCAGATTCATCTTCTTGGGATTTTTGTAGATATTGTGGACATATTGGTCATTGGTATGGAAAATGTTTGTTTTGTGCCTTTGTTTCACCATTTGCATTTACACCGCCTCAATCCAGACCACCATTATATTGGTAAATATTCGAACCACATTTATAACACATACCATAATAGCAACTTCTATAGAAATTTCCACGATGTTGGTAATAATGCAACTATTGAAACATGATTTTCTATTTCACAATTTGGAAACATAGTTTTTATGACTTATTCATTTCAATTATAGTCGAATTGGTCATGTTTTCCCTCATTTTTAATCACAAATGCCATTGTAGTTGTATAGGACTAATCATGGATGCCACATTTTGACCTTGTGTCTATTTTTACAATACATGAATCCTTTATGAGGAAGTAATCATGGCCTTCCATGAAAGGGTAGCAATCCTCCAAGAAGAGGAGGTGGTCCTCTAGGTAGAAAAAATGGTCTTCTAGGAGGTTTTCCTAGAACAATAGGCTAAAAATTTGGTGGGTCCAAGTGGTAACACCAAGTGGACAACCTAGTGGTGGGGCACTTGTAAGTGGACCCTTGGACCATTGAATGGGTTTCAGTAACAACCCCACCAATTAAAAGGCATTACCGCACCCCATTTATGTGCTTGGAACTAACTTGGACGCACATATTTGAGTTTTCAAACATGTGAGTACTACAAATAATGAACATGATAGTAAGGAGGTCAATTTTTTTTGCTTTACCTTGTGCAATGATATTGTTAAATGGGGATTTTTTAAAATTATAAAATCACCCTATTTGTGCTTTTGCAGAACTACAAGTGGCTTATTACAAACATTACCAAAAAGTTCAAATTGATGAACATGTGTATATGGCACTTTGAGTCATCAAGCAATAAGAGGATGAAATTTATTATAAACAAATTTTTGAAGTTAGCAAATTGTCTACAACATAAAACTAATCATAGTTTTTTCATAACTTTAAAAAAAGTGTGATTGCTTCCTTACCTTTTTGTGGCTATTGCAAAAATGAAGCATGGCATGTTATTAAAACACAAGACAGTGGCAATCACATGTGAAGAAAGTATGAAAGATGCATGAAACTATTGAAAACTATTACAACCTTCATAAAATTCAAAAGTTGAAAAGTTTACTAAATGAAAAAAAAATGATGTAGTATTTGGGCACTATAAGAAGCCCAACATGAAGGAGAAATGTCATTGGAATCTTAGCAACTAAAACAACAAACTAAAGGACAAGAAATCCCCTTCAATAGATGAAATTTTGATACAACTTGGGAAACAACAACTAAATCCAATAAATAACACCAAGAGTTTTGGATCCAAGCTAAAATCTTCTCCACCTTATTTGTAAAAAGCCATTTCATAGGATTTATATGATTATGCCCACAAAGCTACAACACAACCCATGTTTAAAAACAAGATTGTCACTTTGGTAGTAGATGTAAAGCCCAAGAAAGAAGATGCTAAATGGTAAACATGGTTATGGTTGTGACAACCAAAATCAAGGCTTTGGAGGAAGTGGTTTCCAAGGACAAGGGGGCAAACCCATCCTTGGGTCGTACCATTAGGGACATCAAACCCAAATTTTTTGAGACCCATTTAACTTCATGACAACATAGGACTCACTTAGAAAAAGCTTTTCATCTCAATTTTCATATCAAAAGATTGTCCGAGTCATGCAAAATTAATTTTCATATTCCAAATGAGTGGTGAAGGGGGGAAAAAAGAAGGAAATAAACACCTAGGTTTCCTTTGTTTAAGAACACATAAGGAGCATATTCTAGGAAGGCTTCAAATAATCCTTTTGTTTATTTGTTTAATATATAGTGGATTGAAGCATCCACAAGTTTTTGAACAATTTTCAAATGTTAGGACTAGGTCTTGAAGGGCCATTACATTCATGTTTACAAATTTGCAGTAATTTTCATATTTTGTTTTAATAAACAATTTGGGCCATACCCTAGTGATTACATTTGATGAACCAAAATAAAAATAAAATTTTCAGCGGTGCAACATGACATTTAATGACAAGGGGTTAAAAATTTCATGATCACATGTTAGGAACATTTTAAAAACACAATTATCTTACCATGTAGTTGTTTACAATTTTTCCATAGTCTATACATAGATGGGACACAAAGCCCATGTGATGCAAATCAATATAGTAAAATCACAATTTAAAAGAATTGAATTCTTTTAATAAAAATTAACTAGGTCAAACTTTCCTTGAATTTTGATGAAAGGTGTAGTCATACTAACTTGTACCATTAACAATCATAACCACTGCTTAATTTTTTGAACTTTGGATTGTAAATAAATAAAATAATCTTTTATAAAATGTTATTATGAATACATTATGTACATATCATAAAAATTTGGAATCAATCTAATGAATGAAAAACATGTATAAGGACTTTTAAGGCTTTATAACCATTGTTTAAAAACTACCAAAAAGTAGCTTCAAAGAAGTTTTGACACTAAAAACACAATTTGAAATTTTTTTTTAATGAATATTTTGGGATTAAAAAAATATAGACCTTAACATAATAGTATTAAGATTTTTTTAAAAACTTTAATGTTTTTTAAAGATGTATTTAAAATATTATAAAAATATTATTTTTTAAAAATGGTCTAAGGGGGCACATGTGGCTCCTTATAGCGTGGTTGGACCCTAAGGTGGTTCCTAGTAGCACCACTATTAATGGGGTTTTTTTTCTATGCCCAATAATTTCTTATTTCCCAACTTCTTTAATTATAATTTTTGAAATAGCAATAGGTACATCTGAAATTTAAAAATCTATGTAAAATCCTACAACATGCACTTACTTTGTTATAGTTTCAAGAAATCAAAATTGGCCAAGAAGAATCACTTCAATTTTCTAAGAGAATTACTCCAATTTTCCATTTGAAAATAAACCTTTATTCGTTTACCAACTTGTTGTTGGAGGTTTTTCAACTGCATAAAAACTTTTTTTTATTGTTCTTCACAATTCAAAGAGAATTGTACAATGTTTGCTCCAATTCCTCAAAGGTGCAATTAGGATGATCTCGTATAAAGTTTTCGCCCCACTTTGAAATATTGTTTCGTAAAACGAAACCAAATAGGTTGATGATATCAATTTCCATAGTCTTCCCATTAACTTTGACTTTTTTTTTGAAAATTTTGATGTGAGCGTCATGATCAGTATCCTTCACATATCTTGGATATTGAAGTTTCCAATATGGCAATTTACTAGTTGGTTTAGATCAAACTGCAACTGGTGGGTACCCTGGTGGCAAGAACATTCTTGGATCAGGTGCATGCCATCTATAAAATCCAATATGTGGATCAAGTTATGGTCCTCCATGTGGGTCTCGATCAAGTATATCATTATTGAGGAACTAAAGAAAAAATTAATACTACCAAGTATTAAACATAATCCTTACATGTATATTTGATCAAGAATGTTAAAATTTATATCCATGGATCCCTTGCATAATCACCTTTACTACCATTTAGAATATGGTATTGGATGTTATCTACCCTATGTTGTTAAAAAGACCATGGTTGAGAAATGCCAAAGTTTCACATGATTGGGGTACAAATTCGATTACTATCAAATGCAATGGAGATGTTAGAACAATATTTGTCACAAAAAAAAATAGACAAATATACAAAATATTGTGTAGGGTCAAGCTAGGCAAGATAAATTGTACCCCAAATTTACCTTATCTACTTATAGTGTAATCAATTGAAAGCAGTGTAAAACCCATCATAAAATTGTTTTACATTGAATGTTTTGACTTGAATAACCAAAGACAAGATAATTTTTCATTATTTTGCATTCAATTTTAGTTTAAGATTATTTTAATAAGTTTTTTACTTGTTTAAAATGCAAATAGTTTTGTAGTCTACCTTTTGTAGTGTGAACTACTGTAAAATACATGCAAAGTAAGGGGGAAGTAAGTGCCAACAAATAGAAAGTAGAAATTAATTTTTATTTTAAGATTTAAAATGTAATGATATTTATATCCTAATTTAATAAACACATATTCAATTGAATATATTTTGTTTAAAGTACCCCCAAACCTAAATTTGTTTTCTTCTTGAGTGATTCTACTTTTGATGTACTATTTAAATTCATTTGTTTTTTTTTTTTTTGCAAGTAGATTCTCATAAATTCAATAGAGATCCATGATGATTCTTTATTGTACTTCCATTCATTTTGATGCTACTTGCATGCTTTTATATGCATGACACATAGAAGTGAAAAATAAGTACATTTATGTTCACTTTACCATGCTTCCACCTTGTATTGTTGTTGTTTTTTTGGTTATGACTTTGTGAATGGAGTTACTAATGAAGAAGATGACATGTTACTTGCACAAAAAAACCATGTCTATTCATAATTGGCATTGTGACCCTACCAATTGACCTATCGAATAACCTTTTTTCAATGTCCACTTTTGGTACTATGAAACTATAAAATCAATTTCAATATATCAAGAGACACATTTCAATGAGCACTACCCTAGCACAAGTTCACATCAAGGCCTTGTAGATTTTTCAACACACTACTCTTGAAAATGAGCAAGTTCATTATTTGAATCTAGGTACTCAAGAAAAATTGCAAATGGTGAAAATAAATAACAAATTAACTTGACATGATACTAACCACGAATGCTAAATGATTTATGCAAGAATACAAGGATGTGTTTGCATGGAGCTATCATGACTTGAGGGCATTCCTCCACATATATTAAATTGATTTTGACATTTCCATTCCACCTATTCATCAAACAAAGAACCAAATGAAGCCCAAGTATGCAATTGTGATGAAATAGGATTTGGACAAATTCTTGGTTGCCATCGAAGTTTGAACCTATCAATCAAGTCACTTGGTGATCTCAAATTGTCATGATACCAAAAAAAAGGAAGTTGCAAATTTGCATAAATTTTCACAAATTCAATTTGGCAACAAAGAAGGATCCATATACTTAAAAAGCTTTGGATGTAGTGGCAAGCCCCAAGGGAGGTCACTTCCGAGCCCTAGTTCAATAATATCTTTTCTTTGGGCTTCATATTTGGTTCTTTATCTAGTAAGTAACCTTTAGAATATGTAATAGTAGCATTTAAAAAATTATATTTGAATTGAACTTCTTGAGCCATTTCAAACTTATTAAGTAAATTGGAGTTAATGAGGTGTAGATTAATATTTAAATGTTATTCATTTGAATCATTTTTAGTATTACATAAGTCGTAAGTGTAATTTTGGATTGTGATCACTTGCTAAAGAATTGTTCAAAATGCAAAGTTTATTAGTATAGTTGAACACGAAAAAATATTTGATTCAAAAAAGGTTAGAAGCAGATCAAATGTTCCATAAGTGAACATTATATTCAATTAGTAGACATGTAGGAAAATTCCATATGTTATTAAAAAATCTTATGAAAGATAAGATGATAGAAGGAATACACTTATTAGATATATGTTCACGGTAGCAGAAACTCAATAAGTTGATGAATGATGCGAACAAGGTACTATGCCCTATGTTCCATTGATAGTGGGTTAATTGGCCCCTTTAGCCAACAATAATATCCATCACAAAGGACCCATGTTTGTGGGAAAAGATGAACATCATCATCTTCACATTAAGATTCATCGAACCTTTTAGGCCTATTTCCAAAAGCAAGAATTAATTCTAGGTAGATGGCAAAAGCACGAGGGTTAGGTGACATTTGATAATCTCATATGGATTGAGCCATTTGATTATGCACCACCTTTCCAATTAGTTTTTCTTCATGCAGTCGTTGGGAGAAATTCATATTAAGCGGTGCTTCTTTAAGCTCTTCATCTTGTATTGGCTTTTAGTCCTACTTCTTATTAGCTTAACAAGTAGACTGCCAAGGTAATTGAATAGTATATTTTACCATGATTTCACCCCAATACCTTGTGGCAAGCCTTTGGGAGTGTATTAAAAAGATTGAAACTATTTTGACTTAATATATCCATTAAGATGACCAACCAAGTCAACTACACCACAAGAAGGATGAAGCTCAATGTTGTAACACAATGTTGAGCAAGTCCTTAATTTAAACATTGCTTCCAAATAACAAAATGGCAATGATGCAAACTATAATGATGCTAAACCAAACCATCAACACTAATCACCAAATGCATATTAAAAAGAGATCACAAAAAGCAAAAAAACATTTCTTGAGCAAGTGAGTTCATTCACAAACATCATATTTGACCATATTCATAGTGCACAAGTTCTTGTAATAACCACAAAAGCACATCAATGTACAAGGAACAACAAGAAGGTTCAACCACACAAACGTTTGTAGTAGCCATTGCCAAAATACAATTTTGAAAAGATTTGTCGTGCACTCCTTCTACCCTCTTCATTGCTCATTATAGTGACCCCCCTTTTCCATCACCTTAACCCTAGTTTTTTATGAGTGCAAGCAACACTTGGATAGAGGTGAAGCACTGCAACTTTTTCATTTCAATTTTTGTGTTCATACCCAAGTTCATATTCGAATCTAATGATGTTCATCTACACAACATTGGTCTTGCCATAGGATTTAAGTCTAAAAGTAGACCCAATGATCATAAGATCAACCCACCCCCTAGTTCACAACCATCAACTTGCTTCTTCAAGTGTAGAGATTTGTGCAAGCATAAAAAATTATCTTTCACAAACACAATGCACAATTTTTGTAGATGATCTAATCGCAATCTTGAAAGCAGCAAACAAAGAGGTGCATGTTCTATGTAGATCATCCAACAATGCTCTTGTGGATAACAAATAAAGAGGAAACATGAAGCCCAAACACAATGCACAATATGTGTAGACAATCCAACTACGCTTGCGCAAGCATCAAATAAAGAGGCACATGTTATGTGTAAATGATTTAACAACATTGCCATAGATAGTAAACAAAAAGGAAGCGAGAGGCAAAAAAAACTTAATTATTAAAAAATGAGTGACCAAAATATCATCGTTGGATTTATAGATAAATGACAACAATTCAACTAGGTTACAACCTAAATTGAATGGTAGAGATCATTGAAATTTGATGACAAAAAAAAGTGAATACATCCAATTAACACTAGATGAAAAGTTGGTAGATGAACAAGTATGTTTCATCCAACACTCAATGAATGTAATACAACATAGCCAATCCAACCCTACCTTACTAATAGGCATGTATGTCATACCTTAAATTTGACAACTACAATCACCTAGATTTCAAATCCAATATATGGTCGAAAATTTAATCCTACTTTCAACAGTTATGATAAGGCAAGAAAAATGGTGCCTTTAGATCTTCACCATCTAAAGTAGTGGCTAGGATTACATTTGTACAACATCTAATGGTGGTCCTAATTGTATTATTCAACAATCATCATATTTCCAAAAATCAACACGAATTGATCTTGGCCATTTGGTCAATGTCTATCTAATGATGGTTACTCTATTTTTTTTAATTGAAATTTCTTACAAGTTGACACATGTACATTAAAGATGCCATCAACCATACATGATCAACAATGGATATTGCATTGACATTAATGTATGATCTAGATCACAATGATCAACAATGTACGTTAGATATCCCCTCTAACTAGGATCCTTTGATGCAAATTTCATTGACCTTGAACATTTAACAGCCTAAAATGGAGAGTTGAAATCCATCAACATTGACATCTGAAATTAAAAAATCACAGATGGCCATTTCCATGGATGAAATGTTGTTGGATGAAGATGTTAGTTATCGTCCAAAACAGGATGAATATGATAGTAGAAAGTACCCTCGTTCAATTGGACAACTAGGATTCGCCAAATTTGATATCCAATGGTCAAATTTTTAAACCTAATTTTGACACTGCAAATAATGAAATATTGCCGACAAGAAGGCCTACAATGGAGATGCCATTGACATGAGATCTATGGTTGCAATGTAATCAGATTGAAATTAAGGTGACCTAAGAACAAGTGATCTAATGACCATCCAAAAGATCTAGGTTAGTCTTCCATTGATGGTTGAAATTTACATTTTCTTGGATGGCCAATAAGCATTGGGATTTCTATATAAACCAACGCTTGAACCTTCTTTTCCCCTTTTTTGTGCCGCATTATCAATTGTTGTTGTCAATATGTGTCCATCTTATGAAGCTTTATTATTTTAAAATTCTATGTTGATGGTGTTTTCCTAGTCGAGGTTTGTGGAAATTTTTTGTGTGGTGTGATAATTGAACTATGTCGATTTGTTTTTGGTGTCAAAGGTGATCCTCTTACAAACTCTGCAAATATTTTTTAGTCTTTTGTGGTGTTAAGTCAGGCCTCATAAAATTTGGCATTCTATTTTTAAATGCCAAATTTGCCAAAAATAAAAACTCAAAGTTGCCAAAATTAAGTGGTTGTCTTTATGTTTGAGTTTATGACTTAGCGACTAGCTACTTAAGAACTGCCATACCTACAGGGTGTAGCTAAAGCTGCTAAACGTTCTTAGAGCCAATCAATGAATTGGTATTTATCAATGTTGGGTTTGTATCATATTTTAGACAAACCAATCAGGCCTATATATCTTGAAGTCAGGTCCTGTAGATCAAGAAATTTTGCAGATTAAATGCCAATCCAGGTATAAATCTAGGTATTCGTGTAACACTTACTGGTAGCAATAGTTATGATTTTAAAGTTTGATCTGAACTGGTTTGGTATTTTATGAAGGCATGTGGTTCATCAAAAGTGCTGATTGCATTTG
>Ga0209208_10003326_pt1 | contig 23061 bp, 18 predicted proteins | sample S1TSphfallax_3_FD_187694 | JGI IMG/M metagenome (GOLD analysis project Ga0209208, IMG submission 187694) | Host-associated microbial communities from peat moss isolated from Minnesota, USA - S1T2_Fd - Sphagnum fallax MG (SPAdes) (version 2) | ecosystem: Host-associated > Plants > Peat moss >...
GGTTAGCGCACCTTAACAATCATTGACAAAAAGATGAATTTATGGGTTGTTTGCACCATAAGTTGTCAATAGCATTTGAGATGCGCTTGCCCTGGTATTGAGTATGGAAGTTTGTTACCGCTTAGCTAACTTTTGATGGGATGTGTAATAAACTTTGCCTCCAGTGTTGGGGACAAAATGACAGCTGATACAGGAACGCCAAGCTGACTTCCAAATTGATTCCTCAGATTTGTGGAAATATTCACCCATTATTGGTCTAATTGCCTCAGTTGCTTGTAGCAAGTTGTAATGAGGTATATTCAGGAATAGATGGTGAACTACATGAGTGCCAATATCATGATGGATATGATTGATAAAACCATAATCTCGGTCAATACTAGAAATTGCCCCTTTCAGGAAAGTCCAATCTTTACCCCGATACCAGGGAAGCTGTGGTTCTGTGTGGTGCAAAAATGTCACCAAATCTAGCCAGACTATAAATATAGTGTAGGGAACAGCATAATATTTCAGGAACCACATCCAACCCCAGTTATATGTCAGGAAACTCAGCAAAACTACCATACAAGTACAAAGCACAGTACTAGTAATGACATCCCATTTTTCCGATGGTTTAAACAGCGAACTATTAGGTAAAAAGTGGGAACCCTGTTTATTTGGAGAACGCATGAATAAATAGACTGGATAAGCCAATAAAAAAACATAGTACCGTCCGATTTTTTGGCTTAAAGCCATCTCGTTATACTGTGATTCTGAGACAGGATACCAGCTTTCATCGTTATCGATGTTTCCCGTATTTTTGTGATGGGTTCTGTGGCTAATTCGCCAACCATGATAGGGAACAAGAATCAGAGTGTGGGAGATATTTCCAATCAAGTCATTTAGCCATTTATGTTGAGAAAAAGATTGGTGACCACAGTCATGTCCAACTACAAACAAAGCCCAAAACATTGTTCCTTGTATTAACCAGAAAAACGGCCAAAAATACCAAGAATCAAGATAATAAGCAACTGCATAAAGCAGAGCAATAATCAAGATGTCGCGAAGGAAATAAGACACTGATTTGAGCAAATTAGGACGAAAGCATTCAGATGGTATGGCAGCTTTTAAATCCTGGAGGGTGAAAGGTAGATTGGTTGTATCCTCGGAAGATTCCGAGTGATGGGGCTGGTGGAAATTAATTGTATTTGACTGCACTTGATTCTATTGATTGGATGTAAATCTTACAGTTGCTCCAGGGAAGATAATCTTCACTGAAGCTGCTGATCTGTAAAGGGGTATGTGGCAATTTTTCCCAGATAGGGCATTGCCAAAAAAGTTATGGCTCTTGATAATTATCGCTCTGCGTAATATTCCTTAAAAGACTGATAACCAACATCAGTTTTATACAGGTGGCATTGGTCTGTTATTTGCTTCATTAACGTCCAGGAAAACGTACCTTCTGGATGCAGATAATCTCCCCAATGTTCCTTAATGCTCTGGTAAGCCAACCGTAAGTTATAGGAGGGAATAGCAGTGGAAACGTGATGGGGGACGTGAACATTGATATCATGGCAGAGGATTTCTACCCAGCGGGGATAATCGCAGTGAACACTACCAAATAGTTGTGCTAGTGCTTCATGCCATTTGTTCGCGGTCTGAAAAGGAACATCTGGCGCGGTGTGGTGAACTATTGTAAAGGTACTCATCCAAAAATGATAAACCAGCCAGGGTGCTAACCAAAATTTAATAAATCCCCAGATCCCGGTTGTAGCAATCAAAATTGGGAAAGTAACTGCGGCAAAAGCGACTACTACAGCTACAGAAAATTTGACACTAGATTGGTCCTTAGCCTTGAAATTTCGCCAATCAAAATGTACAACTGCCCAGTGTCCAATGGAGCCTACCCACCAAAAACGATTCCGGATGAATACTTCAAAGGCAGACTGGGAGAGTTTTCCCCAGCCTTCAAAAACTTCTGGTCTGATGGGATGCCAAGCATTATCCTCATCCAGTTTATTGGTATGAGTGTGATGATAATTGTGTTTGATGCGCCAACTGTGAAAAGGGTAGATTAAGGGCATCATGATTAGGTGTCCTACCAAATCGTTCACCCAGCGACGGTTAGCGAAGGAACGATGACCGCAATCATGACCAATAACAAAAAAACCTGTTAAAGCAGTGCCAGTAAAAATCCAAGCTAAGGGTAGAAGAAACCAGGGAGCCACTGCTAGCATGAGGTACCCTAGGCTGACCGCTGAAACACTGATTACTACCCTGGTCCAAGCTTGGCGATAATCTTTGTGAAAACATTCTTTGGGCAGCGATTTGACAATATCCTTGAGCCGCAAGTCTAAATTATCAAGGTTTGTAGAGGCAGGAGTAATCCTGTCTCCTTTTTGGCTGTTAATGGTTGATGTAGTCATGAATACCTAAAAAACAAGTTGCTCCAAAAATTGAAAATTAATAGCCATAACTTAATAGTCAATAGTCTTAGACTATTGACTATTTTGCCAGTTAACCAATTCAATTTAAGATTTTTTGTCTGCTAATTTCACATTTTTAGCAAGACCAAACATCTGCAAGAATTGAATTGTCATCCAAGTTAAATCAATTTCCCACCATTCCAACCCGTGACGAGCTGAATATTGGAAGGCATGATGGTTATTATGCCAGCCTTCACCAAAAACTAGTACAGCTACCCACCAACAATTAGTTGATTTGTCCCCGGAATTATAGCTCTGATAGCCAAACTTATGGGTGGCGCTGTTAACTAGCCAGGTGCAGTGGTAAACCCAGACAATCCGGACGAAAATACCCCAGACGACAAAGGACCAGCCACCTAAGAGTAAGAGCAAAAAACCCAAGGCGAATTGGATGAAGATGAAATTTGTTTCTAAAAACTGATAAACTGGGTCTTCGCTAATATCTTTGGTAAATCGAGGAATGTCAAATTTAGCGGGGGAGTGATAAATTAGCCAACCAATATGGCTCCACCAGAAGCCTTTATTGGAATCATGGGGGTCAGGTTCAGTATCTGAATGTAAGTGATGAATGCGATGTGTACCTACCCACTCGATTGGTCCACCTTGACAAGCAAGCGTCCCACAAAAAACCAGGATATACTCTAACCACTTGGGTGTTTGAAAACTACGATGAGTTACAAGGCGGTGGAATCCAAGGGTAATTCCTAGGCCGCCAGTTACCCAGTAGAGGAATAAAGCCACGCCAACTGCCCTCCAGCTAAAGTTACCGGGGATAAGGGCAAACAACGCGCCGATGTGTAGGAATACGAAGAATAGGGTGTTAACCCAGCTAATTTGAGGTTTTGTTGAGGTAGCTATTGCCATGCGGTAACCTGAATGAGACATTTTAAACTGTAGTGTGTGTGGTGTGAAAATCTGCCTAGCTATATATTTTTTTTGTAAATGAGGAACGGATGGATAGCTTGGAACAGCTGGGGCAAGCCCAAAAGGTACTGTTAGAAATTTTTTCTGGTATTGACACTCAGGTCAAGCATAATCTCAGACAAGTGCTAGATGCTTTTCGTCTTCATCGTGTGGGCGCACACCATTTTGCGGGTGTGAGTGGTTATGGTCACGATGATTTAGGGCGAGAAACTTTAGACCAGGTCTTTGCCCAGGTCCTGGGGGCCCAAGCCGCTGCAGTGCGAGTGCAGTTTGTTTCAGGAACGCATGCAATTGCCTGTGCCTTGTTCGGTGTCCTTCGTCCTGGCGATGAGATGTTGGCAGTGGTTGGTTCTCCCTACGATACGCTTGAAGAGGTAATTGGCTTGCGAGGTCAAGGCCAAGGCTCCCTAATTGAGTTTGGCATAAATTACCGTCAATTGGAACTAACTCCGCAGCAGACTATAGATTGGGATGCCCTACGTCATGCTGTTGGGCATACTACTCGTCTAGTCTTTATCCAGCGTTCCTGTGGTTATGCTTGGCGGCCAAGCTTATCAATTGCTGATATTGAAAAAATTGTCCATATAGTGAAGCAGCAAAATCCTGATACGGTCTGCTTTGTGGACAACTGCTACGGGGAATTTATTGAAACCCAGGAGCCTACCCATGTAGGTGCTGATTTAATTGCTGGGTCATTAATTAAAAATCCTGGGGGGACAATTGTCACGGCAGGGGGTTATGTGGCAGGTCGGGCTGATTGGGTGGAAGCTGCTGCCTGTCGCCTTACTGCTCCGGGGATTGGCAGCTATGGTGGTGCCACTTTTGATCAAAATCGGCTGTTGTTTCAAGGGTTGTTTCTGGCACCGCAGATGGTGGGTGAGGCAATGAAGGGAACCTACCTCACTGGTTATGTATTTGACAAGTTAGGTTATCCTGTCAACCCTGCTCCCCTGGCACCGCGTCGGGATGTAATTCAGGCGATTAAGCTCGGTTCTCCCCAAAAGCTGATTGCCTTTTGTCAAGCCATCCAACAGCATTCACCAATTGGTTCCTATCTCAACACCGTGCCTGATGAGATGCCAGGGTACCTGAGCCAGGTAGTGATGGCTGGAGGCACATTTATTGAGGGGAGTACTTTGGAGTTTTCTGCTGATGGACCTTTGCGGGAGCCATACATAGTTTATTGCCAAGGGGGGACTCATTGGACCCATGTGGCGATCGCGCTAGAGGCAGCGATGGAGGCGGTGGGGATGGCTGAGAATGAGTAAAATAATACAGCAAAACAGATCCCTGCTTCCCTAACTGACCGAGCCAATTTTAGATTTTAGATTTTGGATTAGAAATTCTTGCATCCAAAATCTAAAAAGGTTTCAAGCTCCTAAATTTATGATGTTGTTGGCGAATTAATGATGGGTCTAACCCCCACCCTAAAACCTTTGATTTGGGGTGGTTTTTTCTACTGGGAACTGGTGTAGTAATTTGCTACTAAGCACAGTTCTTGCTGGGGGCAGAAGTTTATGCCAATTAGCCAAAGATACTCAATTGTAATCCTTGAGATAAAGCCTCGACAAAGGCTAACCCGGCTACAGAATTACCTGCCCTATCCAGAGCAGGACTGTAACAAGCGATCGCTCCCTGGCTCGGTACTATTGTTAACAATCCACCCCCAATCCCAGATTTCATTGGTAGGCCAATCCTCAGCGCCATTTGGGTGGAAGCTTGGTAAAGTCCACAGCTTAACATCAGAGCGTTAACAATCCGACGGTTTTCTGATTTGACCAAATCACCTTCACTAGCTAGGAGTTTTCCCAGTTGAGCTAAGTCTGCTACTGTCCCCGACAGGGAGCATATTTGTTCGTAAGTATCAATAGCTATGTCTGGGTTTTTCAGACGTTGGTTTTGGATAAGATAACGAGCGATCGCTTGATTAGTAGTTGATGGCATCAATCGGACGGAAGCCAGGACCAGTGTATCTAGTTGGAGATGACAACCTGCTAGTTGATTCAACCACTGACAAAAAACCATTGTGCGTTCAGTTGCATCCCTACCTGGTAACTTATCAGCTAAGGTAATGGCCCCACTATTGATCATAGGGTTGCGGGGATATCCCCTATCAGCTATGAGTTGTTCTAAGGAATTAAAGGGAGCATCTGTTGGTTCAATGCCAACCCACTGAAATACTGTTTCCGCTCCTATATGTTCTAGTAAGTAGAGTAGGGAAAATACCTTGATGACACTCATCAGAGGAAATATACGACTCGTGTCCCCCTGGCTGTAATTTGTTCCCGAGTGACAGCAAATGTGAACCGCAAACCAACGGGGGTCAGCCTTGGCCAAGCAAGGGATGCGCTCAATAACTTCTCCTTGTATTGATTGGGTTGTTGCTTGTTGAACCCAAGTTGAAAGTTGGTGCGTGGTTAGTCTATCTAGTCCCATTAAAGCTATAGTAAATAGGGTCTGCTGAAAAAGTCAAATTCTCGTTTAGAAAGGGAACTCTTAACGTACTCCCATTATTTTTCTGGCTTTAGCCATTGTTTTCAATTGTTAACTAGAATATGTATATTTTAAACTAATTTGCTATTTTAATAGCAAATTAATGTTATAAATAAAATATTAATTAATACAACAGTGACTAAAGTCACCGAGTCGCTTCCCTCTCTTTCTCTGAAGCCGCTGAGTTTCCCGCTAACCGTGTGTTTCTATGAAAAAAATTTCTGATTTAATTACCTGGTTTGAAGCATGGGCAAATCCAGCTTGGTGTGAAAGCTGGGATAACTGTGGTTGGCAAGTTGAACCGGGGGTGTTGGAGGAGAAGGCGCGGGTTTTGGTGTGTCTGACTCCAACCCTATCGGTGATGCAAGAGGCCATTGCCCTAGGTGCAAACCTGATTTTTGCCCACCATCCCCTGATCTTCCACCCTCCTAAGTCCTTGTGTACTGGTGAAGCCATCACTGAAATGGTGCGGTTAGCCTTTGCCCATAATATTGGCATCTACAGCGCCCACACTAATTTTGATCAAGTTCAAGATGGTACCGCCGACGTTTTGGCGCAAATTTTAGGACTTAAAGAAGTCTCCCCCATAGTTCCTACCCAACTGGGAATAGGATATGGACGGGTAGGAATCCTCGATCCCTCCCTGACGCTTCAGGACTTACTAAGTATCATCCAAACCAGATTAACTCCCCCAGTGTTGCTTTTCTCCCCCACTGCTGACCTATACCATCAGATTTCCCGCGTTGCTGTATTAGGTGGTTCGGGAGCTAGTTTTATCTCGGCAGTAGCCAAGACCCAGGCCCAAGTTTATCTAACTGCCGACTGCAAATTCCATCAGTTTCAAGAAAGCCGCGATCGCCATTTAATTTTAATCGATGCCGGACACTATGCTACTGAACGCCCTGCATGCGATCGCCTAGTCCAAAAATTCCAGTCCCTCAACTTAGACTGGGTGTCCTTAAGTCAAAAGGATGAGGATTTCCGCATTGTTGTATAATTTAGTTTTTCTATCTTACTTAACTCGTTGTTTTTCCGCTACAAGAACACTTAAATAGATTGAAATCATTATTGACATATTCCTTATTTACTTAAGTAATATTGTAGCGGGAAGATCCAGAAATATTTATGTGACGCACATCACAAATATTGACTGTCCTAAATCAACTAATAAAAGGGAAAAGTGTTCCACACTATATAGATACATTATTTACTATGCGCTAACTATCATGATTCACACGATTATTGAATCTGCTTTTCAAACTGGATGTCTGAGTGTTGAATCTGAAGGTCTACTTCAACAAGTAATTGCCACTAAGTGCTATCAACCCCAAGATTTAACAGAACTTACAGCCCTATACGATGCAGTTCGCACGGGCAAAATTAAGCGAGAAGCATGCTCAAGTCGGCCAATAGAACTTCCCTTGAGCAACAATTAGTATAATTTATGTCATCTATCTCCGTCATAGCACAATCTCAAAAGCAAAACTCCAGAGATGTTATTGTTCAAAACCATTCAGGTTGGTAAGAGAATGAGTTAAGATCAATTACATAGGGGTAAAAGTTAAGCCGAGTCCCCAGGCTTCTCAGCAACGTCAATGACTACAAGTAGGCAACTCCAACAACCGCAACCTATGCTGGCTATTAAGTATAATTTCTTACATAATAGTAAGCAGGAATCATGGGGAACTATGAACCCAGTGAAGACTAACTCCCAATTGCTTGAGTTATATGACCCTGAAGGAGATTGAATTTGGCTCAAGAAACACTTGATAACCAAAAGTGAAACTGGCCTATTAAAGGTGTAATCTACTAGGGTAAGACTCAGATTTTGATAAGTTTAACTACGTTGTTTAAAAAGGCAGAAGCAGTACATGCTACACCGCAAGATTTATCAACTGTGTTGCGACGGGCGGGAGGTATGTGTTTTCTTGCGGGACCAGCAACGCTGGATTGAACGCGCCCGCATCACCGATATAGAGGGTGACTTAGTGACTCTACGCTATGAAACAGAAGAAGAGGACGAGATTTGCTCATGGGAAGAGATGGTTCGCCTGGAAAGCATTGGTGCTGTAACCCAAAAATTAGCGTCAGTACCACGCGGTAGTGCAGAACCTCTTTTAACTGAAGACTGTCCAGAGGCTGAACGCATCCGCAACCACTACACTGACTCAAATCCAGAATAAATGAGTTAGTCAGGGCTAGCCAAACGTTCAAAAACAGGACAGTAGCCTTCAAGTGTCACCTTGAAGTTATATAACGGGGAAGCGGGGTTCCAACACCGCTGTCCCCTTTGGTGTTTGCAGTTACCGCAACAATCCACCTCCTGCCTACGAGTAGCTTCACTGATGTTGCTTTGATTCCGTAATTCCCTTGGAGATAGTCCCCGTAAAATCAGATCTTCCCCTTGCCAGCGGGCTTCAACTAAGCCTGTATCAGCAAATTGCCGCCATCGGCTATCAGTTGTAATGGCATCGGGGAGTGTGATTGTGACTACCCCTCCTAACTCCGTCAGATCACCTTCGTAGTTAGTCTCCGGAGCAGCTGGCTGGAGAAATATGTCTCCTATGGGCAGTTCTACTAAAACACCAGCGGCTGGGGAATGGAGCTGGTAACGATTTTGTAATTCTTCCAAGCTAGTCAAGTCTGTTAAGTAGGCAGGGGAACCATGGACAAAGACAACATGCTGGGGTCGTAAATTATGGATTAGCTGGGTAGTACCGGGGCCATCACTATGTTGAGCGAGGAGATAGCTGGTGATGGTAGCAGGGGCGAGATATTCATGATTAACTTTGATATCAATTTTTTCTGGCAGGAGAATTAACCAAGTACCTGTGTCTGGTTGGCAGTACTTACCTAAATCAGCAGTGGAGTCGGTAAGGACAATACAGGGGGACTTACAGATAGTCGTGACATTTTCTGACTGCAATCGGCGAACGCGGGGACGTACCCGTTCATCCCAAAATAGGGGTTGATGGCGAGCGAAGTTTTGGACTGAGGGAGGAAGATGGGGGAGTAGTTCCAGATAGGCATCGCATCCAGTGGCAACAGCACCATCAACCCAGATGTCTAAATCCCGTCCGGTGAAATAGTGGTGAGACCGCAACAGCATTAGCAGTTCCTGCCCTAGCCCTAGGGCAGGGGTAGGGAGCAGTACGGAGGAACCATCGGTAACTGCTCGATGGATACGCTCAGCTAGTTGATTTTCTTGATGGCGACGGTGAGGATGTCGAGATGTACCATATGTGCCTTCAATAATCAGTACATCTAACTCTAGTCCTCGTAATTCCTCCAGACGTAAACCTTCTACTAGCCGAGAGTTAGAGAGGAAAAAGTCCCCGGTGTATAGTAGTCTGTAGGCCCGGTTTTGAGCGGTGTAAGTAAGTAAAATAGCAACTGCCCCCGGTAGATGCCCGGAAGGAAATAATTCTGCTACCAAACCTTCCTGAATTTCTATGGGCGATCGCAACGGCAGGGCGTGGCAAAACGTCGGTATTTCTGTTGAGTCTCCGTCTGCCCATGTCAGTGGCAGTAACTTGCTTGTCACCTCACTGGCGTAGATAGGTAACATGGGAAAGGTTTGATGTAGACTCAGTAGCCCTCTTGTGTGATCTGGGTGGGCATGACTAATCACAACTAGATCTGCTGCGTGACCTCTCACTAGTGATGATATGTCCACTAAACCACAGTCCAACAGGATGCGATGTGGCCCCATTCTGACTAGTAAGCACAAGCCTTCATCTTGATGCTGGACACTATAGGGCAAACATTCTAATTCAGAGGATGCTGACAGATTCTCGCTCACTAGCACATCCTTAGTCATGGTGACATACCCAACACTAAAATCACGCGGACTTAGTGTGCAGAACCATTGCCATGGTAGTTATCTGAATCGTAAAACCCATTTTTCGTGCCGAAGAATAGACACGAAAGTGTAAATATAACTGTTAATCCAGCTAAAATTAGCTTTACATCCATTTGTGTGCTACTCTTTACTAAGGGACTTCCCTATAATAGTTGAGTAATTTCACTTTTGGACAGAATTACCAGCAAGTCTTTACTATTAGAGCAATTATACAATTTTTCTTCTCACCTGTCGAGGCACTACAAACTTTTTTTCTGATATGGAAATTGAACCCTTGTCTGCCAGGAGCTGTCTTAACTGCAAAAAGCAGATCACGATTTTGAAGGTAGACGTCAAGCTGCGCTAAATCATACTAACGAAGCCATTAAAGAACTGGAAGCTGCTCTAGCAGTAGACAAACACTAGGCTTCAAGCCTGGGAATTAATTCCCAGGCTTATTTACAAGACAACTTTCCGACCTTGCTCCATAAACTGCACACGTTTAATATGCCATTGAACATTACTAGTTAAAGTTTTACGGATGCTGCCAAATAAAGCAAACTGCTCACAAAGAGACAAGGAGGTGAACTGCCGCTTTGATTTGGGGGGTACTCGTAAATCAACTGTAGCAACACCTTTCTTGACCTTGACACGATACCCGGCTACGCTAAAATCGCTACTATTTACCCGTTCTATGATGCGTCCCACAGCACTATTTATTGGGTTTTGTGTTGGCACTGACACTCGGTAGGGCACTAGTTTTTGACATTGGGTGTCACTTAAATACAAAGTCACGACGGAATTTTTTGGTATCGCTGCAATATAACTAAAAGTAGGGTGGGAATTCCCACTACTCAGATTAGTGATCAGAATCAAGGATAGGATATGTCTTTGAGTTATGCCCATAGGTAATTATAGTCCGCACAAAGGCTAAATACAATACGATACCATTGCTACAGCAAAAATAAATTCAGAACGATTTCACCCCATTTCAGCAATCATTCAGGGGCGTTGCGTAATGGCGGTATGTAGTAAAGGTAAATTCCGATGCAATATCCTAAATGTGGCTCAACACATATCCGTAAGAATGGCATAAAAAGAGGTAAACAGAATCACATTTGTGTGGATTGCAAAGGCCAATTCAACCAAGTTTAGATTTTAGATTAGGGGAGATTAATAGAGATGGAGGGAAAGCAAGGAAGTATAAATCGATTTCTCTGACAATCCAAAATCCAAAATTGGCACATCTAAAATCTAAAATCTAAAATCTAAAATCGGTTCGTTAACCACTTTAAACAGGGGATTTTAGGGTGGGTAGTTGGTGATCATAGTGCTGAGACATTTAGACCTTTATGGGAAATTGTCCGCATGTGGCAATGCTATTTTTATATCACAGATGGATGGTCACTCAATTTTAGATTTTAGATTAGAAGAGGGATTGATCGGTTCTTTCCCATCATCTCACTACTGTCAATCTTTATACCTTATCTTCTCTTCTTCTACCTAATCTAAAATTGGCCAATCCCCAATCCAAAATTGATTGACTAGAGTGGAGGGAGAAAACACTCGGTTGGGGCATTATTTAGCCCGACTACATCGGAAGACTTTATGTTATTCTAAATCAGTAGAAATGCTGGAATATTCCCTTCGATTATTAATACACTATCTGAAATTTGAGGATGTTCCCGTTCTTGCCTAGTTCATACTGCCATTATGCAACGCCGTAAATCTTTCTGATTGTAGGTTGTGAACGAGGTTATAATTTTTAAGAATTTATGTTGTTCTGAAACCAGTAATATTTTGTTGAAAAATAGCCTAGTAGAGCATAATTGACGATTACCGGATAATTTTGTATGGTTTTCACCGCAGATGCACACGCAAAACTTAAACGCTTATATCCGATTATCAACGATTAAGTGGCTACTAGTATCATAGCCCAAAAAAACTTATACAAGAGGTATAATGACTCGCAAGATATTTCATCGCCTCCAGGCAGGAGACTACCAGCATCCTCTCGATCAGAAAGCCTTGGTGGCGTTAGAAAAGATGCCAGGATTGCCTTTGCTGCTGAAAAAGATCAGCGAGTATAGCATCGATCCCCTTCTGCACCTACAAGTGATTGGTGTAGAATTTCAAGTCAACCAGCGTAACTTTCCTAAGTTGCACCATGCCCTAGTCGAAACCTGCCAGATTCTTGATGTTTCACCATTACCAGCCTTGTATCTTTATCGAGGGACAGGACATATTTCCACCTATGCCCTTGGTGTGGAAAAGCCATTAATTGGTATCAACCTAGAAACGATGGAATGGTTATCAGAGGAGGAACTGTTGTTTGTTTTAGGGCATGAGACTGCCCGGATTAAGGGAAGATATTTACCCTATCAGCAGTTAGCGGTAGTGATGCCGCTATTGAAAAGTTTGATTAACAGTACAACACTTGGATTAGGGGGATTAGCTATCAATGGCATCGAAGTGGCGTTGTACAACTGGATTATGATGGTAAAATTTACTGCAGATCGCGCGGGGTTATTGTCCTGTCAAGATGTAAATATTGCCATCACCGCTTTGATGAAACTGGGTGGGCTACCGAGTAAATATTTAAGTCCAGAGGTTGTCCAAGTTTTTTTAGAACAAGCCCGCGAGTTTAATGTTCAAGACCTTAATCGGTTAGATAAAGTCACAAAAATTTTCAGTTTTATGGAATATCGAGTTCCCTGGGTTGTGATGAGGGCATCCGAATTGCTGAAATGGGTGGATGGGGGAATGTACGATCAGTGGATGCAAGCGAGTGATACTGAACCGCCGACGGAATCTGAAAAGCCAGAAGAAACTGATGAACCAGAAGATAGCAAGGATTGGAATTTCTTAGGCTCTTGGTAGTAGTCTGTCAAAATAAATTTGACAGATTGTAAAAATTGAACTTCATTAAATTTTGTGGAATTACGGAATTTTAACGTTATTTTCAGTGTTATTGCTGGTGACGAGAGCATCTACAAGTCGGAAGTTAATTGAGGAATGGAGTTGTCTAGGAATATTTACCCCAAGAGTTGAGGGAAATAACTACCCCAACCGCAAACAAGGACACTTAAGCAAAAACCCTGCGCCCTTAGATTGGGCATTTAGATCATGCAGATGTGTGGGTGTAGGGCGAATAATCCCGGCAAACAGGTCATCTAAGCCATATGGAGTGAAAAATTCCCATTGTCCCTGAGGATCTAACCTCACACCCACAGATGTCGCCGTGTGCAGCCAATTTTGAATTCCCTCCTCCGTACTCCAATATGTCCTCTCACCCGATCGCCAGCGTCCAAAGCTAGCTTGATTTTTGATGTCAAATTTGTGTTCAGGGAACTTGGGGCTAATGATTTCTTTTGCGACTAACTCTTGGGTGCGATCGCCTGTCGAATCAAAAAACGCGACATCAAAGTCATTGATAAATAACTGACATTGTCTTCCAAAGAGGGAACGCCACACTGTATTACGGACTGCACCTCCAGCTAACCACCAATTAGGGAGGTGCAGTTGCGCTATTTCTGGCAGTACAACCCCAATTGGTGAATCAGCTAAGATCATCTGGAGATGGGTGCGATCGCTCATAACTCAAAACATTACACTCATTCAATAATAGTACTTCTGAGTACAAGTAGTGGAGCAATCTCAACGCGTCAATCCTCTTAAATATTATCCGGTAATCGTCAATTATGCTCTACTAGTGCAGCATGGCAGAAATAACCCCCCACTCAAAATACTTGATGGGACTCAACCTAACAATTCACACTCATTTACCTGGGACATGAACTAGTAATCTAAAATAGAACTTCATGTCTTTAATTTATTATTAGTGTGTAACGCTCTCGTTTAATGACTATGAAGCATTCTGAAGTTGAACCCCAACAACTACAAACGGAACTAGCCGAAGCATACTGTCAGCTATCACCATTGGAAGAAAAGATTGTCCAATTGTTCTCAGTGGTTTACGAACCGATCAATAGAACTTCGTTTTTAGAATGTTGGAATGACATTGCTGCCTCTGATAACAACTATAAGCCTCTCGTTAATGCCAAACTCAAGCCTTACCTTGAGAAATTTGTAGCAGCAGGCTTGCTGGTCCAAGAACAAGGACGGGGTCCACAGTGTCATCCATTACTGGTGGAGATTGCTACTCGCTCGGCCGTGAAAGCTGGATGTTTTGAAATCATGGCTAAGGCAGTGCAAGACAAGCTACCAATAAATAATTACCGCATAAACGAAAGCCAACTAATCAGAGAAATCCGCATTGGCTTTTACCGTCATGACCTCAACTTCATTAATAAACAGATTGAAAACTATCAAAGATACAGTAGCAGCCAATATAAGACATCTTTAGATAAAATCTTCGATCAAATCTGCAACAACCCATTTGAGTCAGATTGGTTTAGTACTCTACCACAAGAATTATATGAAAGCAGCATATCTAGTATCCTCCTCAATGCAACACTAAAATGTTCTCCTGCTCAGGATCCCTTTGAGCTACTCGAACAAGAATGCTCCCATTCTGGAAGACACTGCTCGAATTCTCTGCAACTGGTTTTAGTAGAACAACTACTACTAAGGGGTTTTTTACAAGAAGCACAACAGAGTTTGGAGCGAATATCTAATGACTATCGAGATCACGCTGCTGCATTGTGGGGTTGGCTGAATTTTCTCCAGGGCAAAAACGACCAGGCTATTCAGTATTACACAGTTGGTCTCAAAGTCCTCAAAAAAGCTCGGAGTAAGCAAAAGGTATATTTTGATACTGTGGCAGGTTTGTTTTTGATCTTAGCTCTATTAAAAGATGGCTCACCTGAAAGGCTCCGGGAAGCCCAAGAGTATGCAAGTATGATGTCAGTCCAGTCAGGTCATTGGCTCAGGACTATTTATGGGAGGTTGAAAATCCTGCTGCAAGTTCAGCAAGGTGATATTCCCCAAAAAGAACTTATAACCAATCTCCGAGTTCCTGCCAAAGAAGAGAATCACAGCTTAGAAACACTTTTTTGCGCCCTATGTCTGTACTGGGTAGATGTTGAAAATGCGAAAAAACGCCTGCCTAAGTTGCTAGAACCGTTTTATCTCCAAGCAGTAGCATCTGGTTTCCACTGGCTAGCTATGGAAATAGCAGAACTACTATCTCGGCTCAAACCACGCAGCACTTACGATACACAAGCGGAGATAATGCGTGACGGTAGTGAGATCCACACCATAGTGGACTTAATTCGACCCCAAGAACCTTGGGAGATGTGCTTAAATGCATTGGTGAATATCCGGAAACAACCGCAGGCACTAGTTAAACCTGAGGCAGAGCTACGTTTGGCATGGTTTATTACCTTTTACCCCAGCAAATCTGTCTTGCAACCACGGGAACAAAAGATTAATGCTAAAGGTGAGTGGAGTAAAGGTCGCCCCATAGCCCTCAAGCGCCTAAGGGAGAATCTGAGTGAGTTTGATTATCTTACGCCTCAGGATATCCGGGTGTCTAGCTGTATTGAAGCATTTACCTCTCATTATGGTAAAACTGAGTACACCTTCAGTGATAACGCTATTTCCGCCTTAATTGGACACCCTTTGGTCTTTTGGGAAGATGCACCCACCACCCGAGTGGAAATCGTCAAGGGAGAACCAGAACTGCTGGTGAAAAAGGGGAAACATGGTCGCTTAAGTTTGGAATTTTCCCTCCAAGTAACAGAATCACAGAAGCTCCTTGCCATCAAGGAAACTCCAACCCGGATTAAGGTGATTGAAATTACTGCTGAACACCAACGCATAGCAGAGATTATTGGCAAGGAAAATTGCTTAGAGGTACCTGCCATTGCCTCCCAGCAAGTATTGGCTGCCATCAATGCCGTCTCTGGAATCGTCACTGTGCATTCTGATATCGGTGGTGGGTTGGAGGGATCTGAAGAAGTACCAGCCCAGACTATACCCCATATTAACCTGTTGCCTGCCAATGCAGGGTTGAAAGTCTCCCTGCTATCTTGCCCCTTTTCCCAAGGTGGTCCGTACTTCCGACCTGGTACAGGTGGTGAGACTCTGATTGCAGAGATTGAGGGCAAGCGTCTGCAAACTAGACGAAATCTGAATGAAGAAAAGCGACTTGCCGATGCTGTTATAGCGGCCTGTCCTACTTTGAGTCGGATACAAGAACAGGATGGGGAGTGGCTGATAGAAGAGTCGGAAGACTGTTTGGAACTACTACTGGAACTGCAAGCCTTGGGGGACACTATAGTATTAGCATGGCCCGAAGGAGAAAAACTGCGGGTCAAGCACCAAGCAGATCTCAAAGATTTCCGGTTGACAATTCAACGCCAGCAGGACTGGTTTGCTGCTACTGGGGAGTTAAAACTGGACCAGGACCTAGTACTTGATATGCAGCAACTGCTAGAACTATTGGAGCAAACTCCTAGTCGTTTTATTCCCCTTGGTGACGGTCAATTTCTGGCCTTAACCCAAGCCTTTCGCAAACGCCTAGATGAATTGCGAGCGTTTTCCGAAAAATATCATAAAGGTGTACGCTTTCACCCCTTAGCAACATTAGGCTTGGAGGATTTGGTAGAGGATGTAGGCTCGGTAAAAGCAGACAAATATTGGAAGGCACATAGGGAGCGGCTACGGGAGGTATACAACTTGCAACCAGAACTCCCGTCTACCTTCCAAGCCGAACTGCGCGACTACCAAATGTCAGGGTTCAGTTGGCTGGCACGACTGGCTCATTGGGGTGTAGGTGCCTGCTTGGCAGACCAAATGGGGCTAGGCAAGACTGTGCAGGCGTTGGCTGTGATTCTTACCCGTGCCCATGAAGGACCAACTTTAATTGTTGCCCCCACTTCCGTATGCATGAATTGGGTGAGTGAAGCACAGGTATTCGCCCCTACCCTGAATATCATCCAATTTGCTGGAAGCGATGGAGAAGCCTCAACACGCAAGCGCGATCGCCAGCAACTGCTCAACAACTTACAACCCTTTGATATGCTGGTATGCAGCTATGGTCTGTTGCAGAGCGAAGAATTATCCCAAATGCTTTCCCAGGTTTTGTGGCAAACAATTGTCCTAGACGAAGCCCAAGCGATTAAAAATATGAGTACCAAACGTTCCCAGGCGGCAATGAACCTCAAAGGAAATTTCAAGCTGATTACCACGGGGACTCCCATTGAGAATCACCTTGGCGAACTGTGGAATTTGTTCCGCTTTATCAATCCCGGGCTACTAGGTTCCTTTGAAAGCTTCAATCAACGCTTTGCTATCCCCATTGAGAAATTTCAGGACAAAGAAGCCCGCAGCCAACTTAAAAAACTCATCCAACCATTCCTATTGCGGCGCACGAAAAATCAAGTACTCCAAGAGTTGCCTTCTCGGACGGAAATTCTGTTGCATGTAGAGTTGAGTCGGGAGGAAATGGCCTTCTATGAAGCGTTACGCCGTGAAGCTTTATCCAAACTGACCGAAAGTGATGCCACAGCCGGTCACAAGCATTTGCAAGTGCTGGCAGAAATTATGAAACTGCGCCGTGCTTGCTGTCATCCGAGTTTGGTCATGCCTGGTACTGAATTATCCAGCTCCAAACTGCTGCTTTTTGCTGAAGTCTTGGCAGACTTACTAGATAATCATCATAAGGCCCTGGTGTTTAGTCAGTTTGTTGACCATCTGCATATTATCCGCGATTATCTGGACAAGCAAGGTATTAATTATCAATATTTAGATGGTAGTACACCAATGGCAGAGCGGAAAAAACGGGTAGATGCATTCCAGGCTGGGTTACATGATGTATTTTTAATCAGTCTCAAAGCAGGTGGTACAGGTCTCAATCTGACTGCTGCTGATTATGTCATTCACATGGACCCGTGGTGGAATCCTGCCGTAGAAGACCAAGCCTCTGACCGTGCCCATCGCATTGGGCAACAACGCCCAGTTACTATCTATCGCTTGGTAGCTAAGGACACTATTGAGGATAAGATTGTCAGTCTGCACCACCACAAGCGAGATTTGGCAGATAGCCTGCTCGAAGGTGCTGATATTAGTGGCAAGATCTCAACAGAGGCATTACTAGAGTTGATTAGCGGATAGCTAAATCTTACCCCACTTCTCTGCAAAAGACTCTAAAAAATGTCATTATAGATAATGTGAAAATCCACTGGAGACAAAACAACGGTTTACGCACGTCCCCTAGCACGATTAATCGAGCAGCTGCAACGCTTACCAGGTATTGGTCCCAAAACAGCCCAGCGTTTAGCTTTGCATATTCTAAAGCAGCCCGAAGCAGATGTAGAAGTTTTGGCAAAAGCTCTAATTGAAGCCAAAAAGCAGGTAGGCTTGTGTTCAGTCTGCTTTCACTTATCGGCTGAACCAGTTTGTGAAATTTGTCGTCATCCCCACCGTGATAACACTATCTGTGTGGTAGTTGATTCCCGCGATGTAATTGCCTTGGAGAAAACCCGTGAGTACAAAGGTAAGTATCACGTTTTGGGTGGAGTTATCTCCCCAATGGATGGCATTGGTCCGGAACAATTAAATATCCAACCCCTAGTGCGACGGGTCAGCCAACAAAAGCCAGAGGAAGTGATTCTGGCAATTAGTCCTAGTGTAGAAGGGGAAACAACGACGTTGTATGTCGGTCATCTACTCAAACCCTTTACCAAAGTAACGCGGATTGCCTTTGGTTTGCCTATGGGCGGGGACTTGGAGTATGCAGATGAGGTGACATTAGCTAGGTCCTTAGAAGGACGCAGAGAATTAGATTAGGTCATATCTTGCACCTGGGAAAAAACTCTTAAACTAGGTAATAAATCTTTAAATAACTTTCTCAAATAGCTCTGACGGATTTTTTTGTTTATGCCCTTTAATTGTAAATGAAACCCCAAAAGTTCACCTCTTCTCTCTGAGGCGCTATGGGATCAGCAGTCGCTGATGAGGGAGATAGCGTGAAATCTGACTGGAAGCCTGACGCAAGTAAGGTTAAAATCGCAAGCAGGATTTAAATAGTAAAGCGGAACTGTCAGCAACCCAGCCCTGAAAGGGCTGAAGCTCTGTAAGAGAAATCAAGCAAGCTGTGTTGACCAGACCACCTAGCAATAGGTAAACGTTATTTGAGTCACGACACCCTGGGATGCCAAGCTATCCCCCGCTCTGTCGCTAGTGGTTAAACAGTCTTAAGGTCAATCAATTTTGGATGCAAGGATTTTAGATTAGGAGGAACTCTAAACAAACACCTAACACCTGCTCCTAACTAACTCATCACCAATCTAAAATCCAAAATCTAAAATCTAAAATTGGCTGGTCCCAACAAGCTCTGATAACCGGTCATTCGCGAAGCGTGTGCTTTGCACATAGCTCACATTACCCCGAAAGGGAGGCTCTTCGGAGCGAAACCATTATGCGTACAGGGTTGTTTAATTTGGAATGCCAATTGTCCCATTGAAAGTGCAATTACATTGGTACGCCAAACCGAACAACCCCAAGGCGGTAATGGATTAACAAGAAAGATTCACTGCGACTAAAGTCGCCGCGTCGTTTCCCACTTACCGTGTGTTTTTATGAAAACTGCTGAAAAATTGGCTGCGGGTTGGCTACTAACACTTGGATTTATGTTTTTGACACTATCAGCTTCAGCAATTATTGCTAGAATTAATACATCAAAAGCAATTATCATACGGGAGCCAGGTGAGGTGGATATGATAGCACCACAACCTAATCAGTATGAAGATAATGGTGCGGTTGGGGGTCTAATTTTGGGCATTCCCAGTACTGTTATAGGAGGATGGCTGGCTCTAGATTTATATCGTCAAAGCCGACAAGAGAAAAAAGCAATTCATCAACAAAAGAGCGATCGCTTACAATCCCTATTTTATCAAATGCTGCAAGAAAATCGTGGGCGGGTCACTGTTTTAGGCTTTGCTATGCAATCACAGTTACCAGCTACCGACGCAAGAAAATATCTAGATGAGAAAGCTAAGGAATTTAACGCTAATTTTAAGGTAAATGAGGAAGGGTCTGTATCGTATCATTTTGATGTTTGAATTTTTTAAAACTTGGTTTCACACTCTCGATACTACTCCAGAAACCTTGCCAATACTCATGTTTTCGGGGATCGTCTACCTAAATTACCATATAAATTTGAGTTCTCCTCATTATCAGTATTTTGATGATTTAAAATATATATTTCCCTGAGATTTATGAGAGCAGGTCTCTCATAAACTTAGGTTCATCCTATTTGAAGGTTCAAAAATTTTAGGTGGGGCAATTTAATACCTCCTCCACCAGAAGTAGCTCATGGAGGAGAGATTTATCTGTTCTCTTCTTAATCTCAAATCCGAAATTGTTAGGGGATCGAGATATTCACCCCCCTCGATTTATAAAAACTTATCGGAGGAAATTCTTTTATATATATACTACTGTAAACGAGTATTAAGAAATACTTATTAAAAAATATTGTAATCCCTTGATTTAGTTGCTAGGGTGTGTATGGCAACAATAGGTGATGCTCAAATTCAGAGAGGTAAGACCGATGAGCTGTATCCATATCTGCCAATAGTCACCTGTAGCGAGAGATCAGACAACGAAGAGGTTTTGCAGAGTTGATCAATATCCGAGGCTTTAAATTGTCTTACCTTGCACCGGAATATCAGGAAGAGTGCAGTAGGACGTAGATTTTTGGAGGTGAAAACCAATGAATATTCAAGGCAAAGTAGCTCTAATTACTGGGGCTTCTCGTGGAATTGGGAGAGCGATCGCCATAGAATTAGCCAAACAGGGGATGAAAAGGCTGATCTTGGTAGCACGCGATAGCCGAAAGTTAGCTGAAGTCGCTCAGGAAATCGAAGCGATGGGCACAGAAACCACGATCATCGCCTTAGATTTGACCCAATCAGTGGCGGTGAATATAGCAGTCGCTCAACTATGGCGCAGTTGTGGACCAATTCATCTCCTGGTCAATTGTGCAGGAGTAGCTTACCAGAACTCATTTTTGCAATTTAAAATGCCCCAAGTGCAAGAAGAACTGGCAGTGAATTTATTGGGGATGTACAACCTCACTAGTCTGATAGCGCGACGCATGGCCAGCCAAAGGCAGGGAACTATCGTCAATGTATCCAGCTTAATGGGGAAAGTGGCTGCACCAACAATGGCGACCTATTCTGCCACTAAGTTTGCCATTTTAGGGTTTACCCAAGCTCTGCGGCAAGAACTAGCAGAATACAACATCCGCGTCATTGCCTTACTACCTTCCCTCACCGACACAGATATGGTGCGTGACTTTCAATTGTTTCGCTGGGTGATCCCCATGACTCCCCAGCAAGTAGCCCAAGTATTTATCAATGGACTCGAAAAGGACACATCAGAAATTTTGGTTGGATGGCAATCCCATTTAGCTATCTGGTGTCAACGGATTTCCCCTTGGTTGTTGGAACAGTTATTAAGATTAACAACACCCAAACAACCCAGGGAACGGATAGTTTACTCCCTGTCCCCACGTAAAACTTGACGCCTTAAGTACTCCCAACTAAGATTAAGCGGTTCTCCCTTTCCAGGAGAACCGCCTCATTTCGGATTTACGCCAAATGTCTACCCTGTCTGAAATTATTGATGATTTACCCAATATTTCTGGTTGGGAATCAGAAATCCTTCGTGTAGTCAACCATGATGCACCTGTATTTTTGCCCAGGACTAATCTGAGGTTAGCAGATGTCAGCGCCGTATTTGCGATCGCCTTACATATGCATCAACCAACGATCCCCGCAGGAGATGGTGGCAAACTAATCTGCAATCTGCAATATATGTTTGAACATCCTCACGAGGGAGACAACCACAATGCAGAACCTTTTGCCTATTGTTATAGTCGCATAGGGGACTTCATCCCCGAACTTGTCAATGAAGGTTGCAACCCTCGGATAATGTTGGACTACTCCGGCAATCTGTTGTGGGGACTAAGGCAGATGGGACGTAGCGATATTCTCGACAAGCTCAAATACATTACCTGTGATCCCAGCTATCAACCATATATAGAGTGGCTGGGGACAATGTGGAGTCATGCCGTCATTCCTTCTACCCCGATCCCAGATATTAAGTTGCACATCATGGCATGGCAACATCACTTTGCAGCTATTTTTGGTTGGGGAGCACTGGCCCGAGTCAAAGGATTCTCCCCTCCAGAAATGCATCTGCCCAATCACCCTGACACCTTGTTTGCCTATGTCAAGGCACTCAAGGAATGTGGGTACCGCTGGCTACTTGTTCAAGAACATACAATAGAAGGAATTAATGGTGAACCTATCAGCCATAAACATCTACCGCACCGATTAATCGCTCGTAATTCCCAAGGTGAGACAATTAGCATCACCGCCTTAATTAAAACCCAAGGTTCAGATACTAAATTAGTCGCTCAAATGCAGCCTTACTATGAGGCCAAAACACTCTCGCAACAACAATTAGGTAATGTTTCTGTACCTCCCATTGTTAGCCAAATTGGTGATGGTGAAAATGGTGGGGTGATGATGAATGAATTTCCTAGTGCTTTTAAACAGGCTTGGAGGGAGATAGCCGGACAAAAGGGAGTGGCTGGGGTATGTGGTACAGAATATTTAGAATTACTGGCCGATGCTGGTTGTCACCCTGAGGACTTTCCCCTATGCCAGCCAGTGGGACAACATCTGATTTGGGAACGAATTCCCCCAGGAAATTGCCAACCGGACGCTGTAGAACTTGCCATTGAACAAATTAAGCAAACTCACCCTAATTTTCACCTGGATGGAGCATCTTGGACTAATCATATTAGTTGGGTGCAGGGGTATGAAAATGTGCTATCACCCATGTATAATTTAAGTAATTCTTTTCATCAAAGGTTTGATCAATTCTCATCTACCAACTCATCTGAGTACCGTCATCTGCTCCTACATAACCTGTTGCTACAAACTAGCTGTTTTCGTTATTGGGGACAAGGGACTTGGACTGACTATGCCCGGGAAATTTACAGGCGTGGTGAAAAATTGCTTCTAGACCAAGGGTAATAGAATTTCAAATTCAGTACCTGAGCCTAATTGGGAGCGAATATTTAATTTACCCCCGTGTTTTGCGGTGACAATTTGGTAAATTATGTTAGTATCAGCTTTCACCAAAATTCGTGCATGGTTGATTTTATAAGCTGGAGATTTTCCTTTTTTGGTTAACTCTTCCAGATTCACTCTTTCATCTGCTGTCAAGCTGACTGAATTTTAGATTTTGGATTAATCGGTTCTCCTACCACCACTAGCTACCCCACGGATAAATCCGCTTGGTTCCAACTTACTACGTAAGTTTCGTATACCCTATCTCTTCTCTTCGAGACGCTACGCGAAC
>Ga0209208_10003327_pt1 | contig 23060 bp, 14 predicted proteins | sample S1TSphfallax_3_FD_187694 | JGI IMG/M metagenome (GOLD analysis project Ga0209208, IMG submission 187694) | Host-associated microbial communities from peat moss isolated from Minnesota, USA - S1T2_Fd - Sphagnum fallax MG (SPAdes) (version 2) | ecosystem: Host-associated > Plants > Peat moss >...
GTGCTAAAAAAGATGTATTTTCAAGTATTTTAAAAAAACATTATAAAAATACAAAGGCTTGAAAATTGGCCTTTATATCAAGTATTTTCAAGTATTTTTAAAAAAGCCCAAAAAAACATAAAATACGCGTATGTTTGAATCGAATTGAGAGTATGTCACTACTATGGTTCAACCAAGTTACTTTGTAGTAGTGCAAGATAAGTAGATGCATAAGATACATGTGTTGTTGAAATCTGGTCAAAGTCTTGCTTAGTTTCTGAAAAGTCTTTAGAGGTAGTGAAGGGTCTCCGCGATATGGTATTTGCGTTCTAATGTGCAATACCAGGTCAGTGAATATCGTTGAACTCATACTCCTAAAATATAAATGCCCAACGAGCTAACTTACTAATAAGCTTATCATTGGTCATTAACTATTCGATAGGCTGGTGGTCGATATACAAAGTGAACTTAGTGCCATAAAGATAGGGCCTGAAATGTATGACAACCCATACAACAGCAAGACATTCCCCCTCATATGAAGAGTAATTGCTTTTAGCCTTATTGTTGTTTCGAGATGCATAAGCGATAACATATTCCTTGCCTTCTTCATCAAGTTGGCCAAGAATAGCACCAATACCAAGAGCACTCCAGTTAGTGTGTAGAATGAAGAACTTGTTGAAATCAAGTCCCCTCAAAATGGGGAACTTTGAAAGCTTTTCCTTGAGTGTGTTGAAAGCTTCATGAGCATCTTCACTCCATGTCCAAGCAACATCCTTCTTTAACAATGTATAGAGAGGATGAGCAATAGTATTAAAGTCTTGGACATAAATCTTGTAATAATTACATAACCTTATGAAGCTTCTCAAAATGTGAACATTAGTAGGATTGGGCATCTCCAAAATGGCTACTACCTTAGACCAATGAGCCATGATACCATTTGGCAAGATTCTGTGTCCAAAGTAAACTACTAAGGTGACAACAAACTCACATTTTTTAGGATGGATCTTCATATTGACTTCATGGAGCCTTTTGAATAACTCTTCAAGACGAGCTAAGTGCTGTAGGAGTCCCTTATTATGCACTAGGACGTCATCTATGTAGCACTTCAGGAAAGCTGCCTTTTCAAGAACCTGGTCCATGATTCACTGAAAGAAAATAGGTGCATTCTTCAATCCAAAAGGCATCACAAGCCATTGCCACAACTTGTTGCTTCCATGGAATTGAGTTTTCTTATGATCCTTCGCAGCGAACATAATCTGGTTGAAGCCTTGCCTCAGATCCACAATTGTGAAGATGTTTGAATCTCCAATGCTATCAAACAATTTTTCAGGGATGGGCATGGGGTACCTATCCTGAGGTGTAACTAGGTTCAAAGGCCTATAATCCTTGCACATCCTTTTTTTAGTCCATAATCCAGTTGAATCCTTCTTTGTTGGCATTACCGTAACGGATGTAAAATTAGAACTTGATGGTTAAATGAAAGCAACCTCATGGAGCTTTTTGCATCTTTCATCTACTAATTCCCACTCATGTTTTGCTCAACCTATGCCTCCTTCGATAGATGGGTGTTTCATCTATAATGTCTATAGAGAAGTGCATGGTCTTACACCTTCCTAACTCTTTCATTGAGAATGTGAACACATTCTCATACTTAATTAGCAAGTTTGTGACCTGGTCTCTCTCCTTCTTGGTGAGTTGGTTCCCCATAATGAAAAGGTAGTTGGAAACACATGGAATGGAGTTGGAAAGTGTGTTTGAAAAGCATGGTGTATTGGGTTCTCCACTATCCAACTGCGCAGATTCATAGAAGGTTGTAATTGTTTCTCCATAAGCTAATGTACCTCCAGGTGTATCAGAAACAACTTGAGTTAAATTACATGGTACCTCCTCCCCCCCAACACTAATAATGAAATGTAGAGTGTTGAAAATAGGCAAGTGTACTTGGTTAAGGTGCCATGTAGTCACATCGCCAAAACTGCAAGTTGATTGAATTAATGCTGGTGTTGTGTACATTTGAAAAATTACACATGTTACTCACAACCATGTAAGGGAGTTCAGGTCCATGCCTCTCCCTAGTAGGGCGTTATGTTCCAATCTAGTCATCTTGGTGTGACTAGTAGTGCCAATTTGGAACCCCATAGCCCTTTCTCTTTCTTCTGGGCTTGGTTCATCCCAAGTGGTTGAAGCATGGCGATACACCAAGCCTAGTCCATTTCCCTAAAACGCATGTGCTCCTGGGAAGGAGACAAAAATGGGCCAAGCACCTCTTGGTTTTCCTATTGTGCTCGCAGGAAACCAAAGAGGTTTCTCTTACCTTGTAACTAGTTGGCAAAAGCTCTGATCATCCAATATGTGAGAAACCTGTAGGTTGGGGTTTCTAATGGTGTATCTCAAAGCCAACTGTAGAACTGAAAGTGGCGCGAGGTTGGTCCACTAGTTACACAACCAGTGTGGATAGGAACCACATTATGTCGCATCAAGTAGGAGCGGCTCTCCAAAGTAATGCTTGACCAGCATGTAGTGCTCCTGGACTTTTTCCCTCTAGTCAAGTTGAAAAGGGGTGTTCTCAATTACATAACCAAGCGTAGGAGAAATGGATTGAGCCCAGGTGATCAATTGTACCATGTCCGTGAAGAGACTGGATCTTGTGTCACTTAAGCCTTCTCCAAATCTAACTACTAAAAATCCTTAACACTCCCAACTTGAAATGATGAAGTCCACGGGGCGAAGTAATTCCATATGCTTATTCTAAATTAGTTATATGTCAGAGGGCAAGAACATGAAACTAGTCTTCCATGCGGTGGTTACAAACTGTTGTGGAAATCTGGCTGTGAGTTCCATCATTCTCGATGTTGCCACTTGCCTTGTAATAGGATCAATGTCTACGTAGAAATACCTCCGAACCACCATCCCTGACTATAGTAGGGCTTTGAGACCTATACGAATACCACCAAAGAGCTCTAGTAATGTAATCCCCTCCTTAGGTGATGTCCAAGTGATCAACTGACGAATTGACTCGCCATGGCTTGATTGGTTCACCATGGCTTTCCATGTTCTCAAAATTAGACAAAGCTTTGACCAAAGGCTCACGGGCTGTTTTGAACCTTTGTAAAACCTTTGGTCCATGTTGAATGTTAGTAGGAACCACCCTCAAGCTCTCAATAGCTTGGGCGTAAGCTGTCTCCTCCTCATCTCCCTCTATCCACTCGTGGTTGGCTTGTTGGATGTAGGAAATGGTGTGTATTTCCTTGAACATACAATGGTGAACTATAGGACTATGGTTCCCATGTAAATCAAGGGGTATGTATCCCAGGTGGTGGCCATCAATCTCCCAATCCACTTGGTAGTACACATGCTCGAACCAGTTGTCAATTGTGAAACATGGTGGAAACAAGGCCTTTTGCCCAATGCCATCATAGCTGGTGGCATTGGTGACTAAACATCTGACCTGTAAGCAAAACTCTTGATATGTACCTTCATTGAAATTAAGTGCAATCAAGTCTGAGCTTTCCTTAAGTACCTCCTCTACGTTCCCACTAGCGATGCGAATTTGCCACATAGATTTTCGAAGTTTGGAGTCAAACATGCCCATCTTTTTAATGAATTGAACTCCAAGAATCACTAGCTGGGCACATGTATAAAAAATTACCACTCTGGTTGTATGTCCTCCCACCTGGATTATTGATTTAGTATTGTCGACAATGGCAACTCCCATGGTGATGGATGTTTTTTCACTACGCACCACCTTTGGAAATGAGTGAGAGACTTTGTGGAGAGAATGGCTATCCACAACGCCTTTGTTGAATAATAAATCCACAAATGAAGTGTTCCTAGCTCCCTTCTAATATGTGAATGTAAAATCAAAAGTAGGAGAGCCCACTAGTTTAGCTAGGCTAAAACTAGTGACCAAATTATGAACGACATCTGTAACAGGTGAGTTAATCGAATGTCTTTCCAAGGTGTTGGATGGGACCCCTATAGCATGTGGATTCATAGAGATTGGTAGAGAACTTGATGTTGTGTTCAAGGTATCATTTAGTACTACAATTATGTCCTTTGTACTTAGTTTCAAATCTTGAAAACAAAACAATGGTGTACTCACAAGCTTTTGAGCCATTTCACGCATTTGAAATTAGCATTCCATAAGCTGATCAGTGGAAAATTGTGTGTTTTCCTGATGTACATGTACTCCTGAGACACAATAATTTGATGCCCTAGCAGCTTGTGGTGTAGTAATCTCCTCCCCCCTTGCCAACAAGGTGTGTTCCTCTTCCGTGTTGAGAAGACGAAAAGATTGTGGCATGATTGCTCAAGCTCCTTTAGCCTTGGTAATAGGACTTGAACCAGATGCGAGTCCATCAGTTTGAATTACTTGCTTAGTGGTCGAAACTCTAGGTGCCACACTAGCTTCTTGTGTTACGAAGTAAAAAGGGCAAAAAAAAGTAGCAAATTTTGGTGCGAGACTTGAATTGTGTGCACTAGAAAGAACATATTCCCCAACCATGGCATTGTGTGAGAGGTTATAAAATAACCTAGGAGGTCCCTCTTGTGATCCTGAACCCTATATAGGTTGGGCATGACTAGTTAGTTGGGAAAACTTACCTTTTAGATTAGCAAGTTGGGCCCTCAAGGATTCAAGTTCATTATGTAGAGTTTGAACTTCAACAACATGGGCTTGAAGCACCTCCTTCTTCTAAACATGCTTACTAGAATTACCCTTGATGGGGAAAACATGAGTTGAAGGCTGAGGTGCTTTGGCTTTTGGTTGAAGAGCAACAGAAGATGCTTGTAAATTTTGCCGTGGTAATTGGAGTTGTTTTCGTTCCAAGAACTTGGCAAAATAGACAACTTCCTGATATTTCTCTTTTCCACAATAATCACAAAAGAGATCCTTGGAAGGGATGTTGCACTCATTAGCTTTATGGGTAGGATTGCCACAATAGTTGCAAGAAGGTAGGATGGGTGTAGCCGAATGCACCGCTTTACCCCTGAAGAATGTGATGATCTAGTTGGCGCAACTAGTGGAGGTTGAGGCCTTGAACATGATGGAGGCTTCATAGTTTGGCCTTATAGTGTGCATGAACCAATTCCAGCTTTTTAGAAATGTTGTACACATCTAACAAAGTGTACGAATCTCCAAATTCTGCAAAAACTCGTTGCAAAACCTGCTCATGGAGTGTTGGGGTACCTTCCAATGAATGAAGATTCTGATGGGCAACTTCTAGGTTTGTGATGCCCTGAGTATGTTTTTTAAGCTTGAGAAGCCTTTTGTAAAGCATGTTGAGGGTTTCTTCTTTCTACTGAGAGAAAGTGGCGAGTTGTAGAATTTTTTCAGGACTTTTAATGAAAAATTCCAATTGAAGAACTCAAAAAAATCCCCCCACTGGATCAGCAAAAGCTAGTGCACCGTTGGTGGGAAGAATGTTTGTGATGGCACCAATGAGTTGTTGAGGAGAAAAGTTAAATGAAGTAGGTACCGGATTTGGATTATTAGGCACATTCCCATGACGTGTAATGGCAACTTCTAGTGCAGCTTGATAGGCAGTGGCGATGGTTGTGGCATAAGCTAGATTAGGGATCTAAGTGAAGCCCAAAATCCTCGGAGAATGTTGATCATAAATATCCAATGTTTCATAGTGCACATAACGGGCTAGTTGTTTGAATGTAAATGCCTCGATGTAATTATTACCGTACTTGCTCCAATTCACAAACCATAGTTGAGAAAGTTACCTTAAATTCCTTCAAAGAAATGGTACCTTGCCTTCTACTGAACTTCTTGATTTTTCCAAAAGAATTGTTGACCTCCATGGTGTATATGGGTGTAGAGGTCACAACTTGCAACGGAATATACGGTGTTGGTGTGAAAGCAAGTGCAACAGCAAGTGTACCCCATTGATTAATCCCTCCAAATGGAATTTGATGTATCATTGATTTTGTGTAGCTTAAACCTGAATTCCTCGTAGGAGTTGTACCGGATGATGGTGCTACTGTAGAAACTTGATGGTACTGTTGCAAAGATTGTGAGTTCGAAGAAATCAGCTCAAAGGATTATGTGTTACTTCATAATTGATACCTAGGTTCTAGCTAAGTGATAGTGCTCTCATCATCCGAAGACATGGTGTTGTCCCATGCCCCCAAATTTTGTAACAATACCGAACATTACCTACAAAGTTCTAACACAACGTATGGTTAAAGAAATACAGTGCATCGACGGACTTTTGAATGGATGTCGATGGATGGATGGAACCGGACAGATGGATGGCAACGGACGTCGAACAAAACAATGATGGCCATTGAATAAAATGGCAATGGACGTTGAACAGAACGGGATTGCACAAAACTATAGTCAAATAGAACGGAACTATCGTCAGACAGAACTGAACTATTATTGGATGGAACGGAACCATTGTTGAATGGAACGGAACTGCCATCGGATGAAATGGAACTTTTGTCAGATGAAAGTTGGGCAAAGGTCCACTAGAAGTTCCACAAAAGTTTGACAAAAATCAGATAGATGTTCGACGAAAGTCTAACGAAAATCAGACAAACGTCCCACAAAAGTCCGACGAAAGTTGGATGGACGTTGACTATGATGTCAACAAGACGTCATTGGACCAACCAACGACTGATGCAACATCCGATGACTCAGTGACCAGGGACACAACGACTGGCAACTACGACGACATTATAACAAACGGCAATGCAACAAACGCCACATTGCAATTCGCGACAAATGGCACACTACAAATCATGGCACTATAGCTCATGGCGCTGCAGTTCATTCCGGGGAGATCTGGAACAATGGCATGTAGAAGATTTTTTTTTTTTTGTTTTTGTACATTTGACTTTGGCAGGTTCAAAACCTCTTGTGTGTTTACATGCGCGAGAGAGAAAGAAACAGAAAGACATAAATAGAAAAAGTGAGAGAGCTTTGAAACTTGATCTACTCCAGGTACGTCACAACCCCAGTTGATCTTGCTCTTCCCAGCTCTGTTGCTCTTCCAAGCTCCTTCGTTCCCAGCTATGTTGATTGGCAAAGGTGTAACAGCATGAGCTCCCTCTGGTAGTAGCTGAAGCAACACTATCACGAGTAGCAACACTAGCCATAGTAGCACCCGCAACAACAACAGCAACACGGCCCGTAGCAACAACACCAACAACACCAGCAACAGAGACACCAACAGAAGGAACTCAAGAACTGAAAACCAAAAGAAATTTGCTACTTTCAACATTAAGCGACAAAGAAGAGTTTTTCTAATTAGTTTGAAAAGAAGGAAAGAACATGTAATGTATGTAAACAGTGGCTATGTAATGGTCGTCGTGAACATCTAGAATTCCTATCTGAATATGGAAGAAATTCTCTGACTATGGAAGAAGCTTTCCTTGACTATGGAAGAAGCTTTCCCTGACAAAAGAATTCTAGAAAAACTAAAAGGAAAAGGGAAAGGCTTGGCCTTTTATACAACCACCAACAAGCTAAAACCCTAAGCACCTAATAGCGTATACTCACCTAAGAACGTACATTAACCCTAAAAGGCATGATGGGCATGCCTATAACCGACCGTCATGCATGAGGCCATGCATACGAGCATAACAAAATGTTTTATAAGTACAAGTTTGGTGACAAACAAAAAAATAGATTTTCCTAAAAATGAAAATTGAATTTTAGACAAATTAAAAAAATTGTGGTGCACTATTCTTGGTGTTGTTGAAAAGCTTTCAATGAGTAGGATTAATGGAAACATGTTTCTAATCTTTAGACTTAATGTGCAAGAGAAATTGAATTTTGAATAATTTTGTTGTTAGAAATTCAATAACAAATGAAAAGTAACTTTTCAATGAAAAAATAAACTGGATTTCAAATTTCAGTTCAAGAAGTTGGGGCACACTCTTTGTGTTGTTAAAAAAAACCCAATGAGTTGGATGGACATGATTTTGTAATTTTTAGACCTAAGGTGTAGGAGATATTGAACTTTGCAAAATGTTTTTCATTAAGAACTCATTAACAAATGAGAATTTTTTTAAAGAATACATTGCATTATGTTAAATGAAAACTAATGCAAATGCACAACTTGCACCGGTTCTCATTTAATAGTGGTTCAACAAAAACAAAAACATTTTTAGTGACAAAGGCAATAATCACGGTCTTCCAATCTCAATGCACTACCCATACATGTTGGCCATTTATCTCAAAAGCCGCATGTTAAACTCCAAAATTAAAATTAGTTGTTCATTTCATTTGGATGTTTTCATACTTGCACTCAAGCAATGACATGAAGGCCCAAAAAGGGATTGTGATAAAATTGGAAGATTGTTCACAATACATGTTGTATAAATCACCTTGGCAAACTTTAATAGTAGCCACAAGGTCATTATGACTAAAAACTTGAATAAATTTTATAAAAAGCCAACATAAAAACAATAATTTTGTACTAATGGCATTTGACAACCTTGATTAGAAATGCCAACAAAAGGGTAATTTTTTAACCTAATAACCATGGTGTCATAAAATCAAAATACTTGTTATAATATATCATAGTATTTTCCAAGTTCAGCACAAATCATATTATTTTCACTTTTGTCAATTTTAGAAAAAAAAAACAATATTGAATGTCAAAAAGCTTGAAAATTCAATTAAGGTGGTCAAATTCAAACCCACAACTAGTTCAACAAAGTAATGAAGCCTTTCATTAGTCTAACCAAAAGCATGGCAAGAAATTGATGAAAATATTAACAATATTATTGAATTTACTCCTTATATGCCAAAATTTTCAAAATCAAATACTCAAACGTCGAATTAGAATCTTCAAATTATATTAATTATTTGGCACATTAATGCTGAACCTAAGAAGGCACCATAGTATAATTGTTGTATTACAAAACAAAATCAAACTTGTTATAAAGCAACAATTTTTATCAATTCTTTCATGAAATTAGTTAGCTCTTTGAATATTTTGAAATAATTAGAACTACAATTAGCAAAGTTATCAATTTTAATTAGGTGTAAATAATGAATATTATATAATATTTCATATTGGGATTTGTTCCCCTAATATTAGACAATATCAATATTACTCAAATGTTTTAATTTTAGTTATGTGTAATGTAGATGGACATGGACCAAATCTTTAAATTATACCAAGCTCCAAAATTTGAAGGAAATTTTTAGAATTGAAAAGGTTTTATAAATACATAAAACCAATTTAAAAATTGCACCAAGGTTCTATCAAATAGAAGACAAAGTTGAAAATTGAAACCAAAGGTCATCTCAAATATGAAAAAACATGTTCAACATTGATTTATTTTTATTTATTTTTGGATTTTTTTGAAAATGAAATTATCTTCTTTTAAAGAATATCATGGGGATTACAGTTCTACCAATGTGGACCCCTAGTAAATGGTGGGGAAAACTTTGATGTGAATAAGGTATTTGCAAAGATAAAAAAACCACAATGTCTAAACATTCCAAGCATAATTGTCTTTCATAATTGGGCTTGAGATTCATGAACTATAATGTCACAATAGAGTTTTTAATCCATGTTTCATTACCAATTTAAATGTCTTTAAAAAATGAACAAAATTGGGTATCAATTCCAAATATTTGCAAAATTTTATTTTGACAAGCCTTCATTTATTGAAAAACAATAATGGGTATCAAAAAAATAGTTACAACAATTCCAAAACCATGAAAATTCCCTTACAACCAATTTAGGTCTTAAAAATTAAACACATATTGAATTAATTCTAGACTTTGAAATAAGCCAAAAATAGAAATAATCAATTTTGAGAATTAAAAATAAAAATAAAATAACATCTTCAACTTGGTGGGCATTAAACAAAATGTTGAAATGACAAATCTTCATAAGAATATATTTTCACCATCATAACAATTAACATACATGACAATAGATAAACTTGGTGGCCATTAAAATTTAAAAACTTGGTCAAAACACGTAATTAAAAGCCAAAAATGGCATCAGATGTTAGACATAATTAGTCAAAATCAAACATTTATTATTATTATTACCATTTAAAACCATAGTAATCATGGCAAGTTAGTCATTTTTCCCTCATATGATTGTTAAAGAACTTAGAATAAAAATTCATTTGATCCAATTTTAAGTTTTGGTTTTAATTTAAAACATTTGAAAATGTACACCAATTGTGTCAGATGGAACCAATTTTACAAAGGACTATGAAAATGATTCACATAATAAAATAATTTTCATTGAAAAAAATATAGATGATAAGAACATATTAACCACACTAAAAAAACACTCATACTTTTAAAAATGTGGAATTTTAAAACTTTAAAAATTCGAAAAATGTTTCAAAATTACTTCAAAATTTCAAAGCTTCAAAAGTCTTTTAACACATACAAATGGGTTATAATGTACATGATGTACGAAAAAAAAAAAAGGTTCAAAGTATATCAAAACCAAAGAATGTGAAATTTTAATTTTTGGTGATGATTTAAAATTTTGATCATTTTTCAAAATGAAACATTGAAAGAATTTACACACTTTTTAAAATTCATATTTATTCAATAATGACTAACAAAAAAAATGTGTATCATTGGGGAACATTTAAATATTTTTTAGAACAAGTTACCAAAAATTCATTTGCATGTAAAAGGTTTATTTTGGAAAAAAAAGACATGTAGTCCTTTTCCAAAGCAATCCCTTTGACTCCTAGTTACAAGTTTTGACCCAATTAGAAGACTTTTAAAACAAGGGAAATTCTAATTTGGTCCTTTTTTTGTTCATGGGTATTTGCAAACTATAGTGGTCCACATTTGACCAAATTTATTTTGAATCCCTAATAGTATTTTTCATAGTTTCTTTTTTATAAGGTAAAAATTTTAAGTTATGAATTTGTAAAAACAATCATCTTTTCCAATGAATAATGAACTTGACCCTATAATATAAACTAAGTTACAATCTTGATGAATTTTATTCTTTTAATTCTACAAAATCATGACATGGGGAACTTTGCCACTTTGTTGATTTTTGCTTTAATTAAAAGTCCATAAAACTTTCGTATGATGTTGAAATGGTTTAGAAAAGTTCATTTTAAATTGCATAGTACATTTATAAATTTTAAAAAATACATAATTTGGGTTATAGTGAATCCATTTCCATAATCTATAGGGATTGTCACATTGCAACTTGTTTACAATTAAAAGTCCCCCATTTGCTATAAAACTTTTTGTTTCAAATGTTTCAATTTTGTATCAAATGAAATTATATAAAAATCATAAGATTGAGTCCCTTTTCATAACATTATAAAAATTATTTGACATGACACACATTTCAATCCATCAAGGTGCAAAAAAAATGACGTTGTGACGTTCAAAACTAAACATTTTAGCTTGCAAACACCCAAGCATGTGCATCCCAACTTTTCATTTTGTCCCCTAATTTTGCCAAATTGGATCCTAGTAGCCTTTAGTTTGAGGTATTTTACAAAGAACTCTGATGTCATAATTTGATGGAAATAGTTCAATTGCAATAACAATTATGCATCCAATCCATTCATGACAATCATTAGTCACATAAAACATATGAACTAAGGCTACAACTAAGTTTTGTTCTATGCAACTATTTACACATACATTTTACTAAAGTTTGAAGGACATAACTACATGCTCTTTGGTCAAGGTTATTGAAGGTAAATAATGAAAATTTATATGAATGATATGCCATGGATGTAGTTTATTCATGGTGATGAAATAAATTATATTCATAAAGTAAATGTTTCATGTAAAACAAAACAAAACATCTAAGACTAAAACATTTTGCAACTAATGTCCAAACTTGGTTATGGAATCATATGAATTATAGTCATATGTGTTTTTTAGCATGATTATGCAAATTTAATCTTACTAAATGATTATGATTTACAATTATATGAAAAATAATCATGAAAACTAGTTAGGTTAAATAGGTTAAGTAAGTTAGGCTAAGCAAGTATCATTAGAAAAATCTTCAAATATATCACAAGGTTTTTATGACTAGTATTTCAATCATAAAAGACAAAAATAATTAATAGATTTAAAGTCATTATAGACAAATTGTTTAGGACAATTGTCATTTAAGACATGATGTGGCACATGTTGGGTGCAAACAAGCTAATAAGAACCACGTAGCACCCCATGAGGTGACTATTTTTTTAAAAATATTCTTGGAATATTCTTGAAAAAATCTTCAAAAAGATCTTTTTAAATCTTTTAAAACTTCTTTATATTATTTTGTTAAGGTTTGTGTTGAAAATTTTCCCAAAATATGTCATTTTCAAAATTTTCCAAGTCCATTTACAAGTTTTTTTTTATTACTTACAAGTGGTGGTTACAAGTCCTTTTACACTACTTTTGAAGGTCCAAATGTTAATAATTTCATATTTTGGACATTATAAAATAAGATATTAAATTTGATAATGTGCAAAAAATTTAACTTATTTTCAAGTTATTTTTTAAAACAATTGGTGTAAAAACACAGAATTAAGCAATAGTTACAATTACTTTTGGCTCCTATGAACAAAATTGCACCCACATTTCATCCATTAGTCACAATGGACATATGTGAAGTCATTAATGATAATTTAATCATTGTGTGATTATTTTTTATTACTACAAATTGGATAGTCCCAAAAAACTTGGGCAACATTTTTTTTGTAACTATAAAATTTATTATCATAAATTTATTATACATAAACTTATGAATAATAATACCTTTTTTTTTAATTTCAATATTTTTCATCTCAATTGTTGACAGGTCTCACCACCTCAACTAGGTTAAAAACCTAGTTTATGTGGCTAAGTAAACCATCTAATCTACGTAGGTAAACATCTAACCTAGGTATTATAAGTAAATAATGAATATTTAGTCAATATTCCATTATCAATCACAATGTATATCATTTGTGAAGTTTGATCCTTAGATCCCAAGGATGGAATTCAATTTGTTTACCGTCATGCCACCTTGTTTTTTATATAAATAATTTATTGTTTATTATATTTAGACCATACTTCATTTAAACATTACGCAAAACCTCAAATTTGATAATTCATGTTTTCTTGATAATTTGTCCAAATGAAACAATTCAAACTTTATTCATAAAATTCTTTCAATAGTGTACACAATTGTATATATTTTATAATAACATCTAACTTCATTTCAAATAAACATATTTTAATTTTGTTATTGATTAGCATTTAAATGACCATTCCATGGAAAAAATAAATTCAAACACATGATTTGTAAATGGAAAAACCTTTGTGCATAATAAAATATATCTTTCAAATCTTAAACTTTCATTTGATTTAGGAATTTATATTATACATTTGTTTCCCAATATATCATAATTTTACTAATAACTTTTGATTTAGACGTATGAATCCATATAATTTATCCACATAAAATATTTATAAATGGATCATAAATCAATTATATCTGAATTTTATATATTAAATGTTTTTATACTAGTCCTATTAAGTATGATGTACAAATTTATTCTAAATATTCTAATTAAGTCTTCAAAATAGTATTTAATATTATAATATTAACTAATTTTTGAATTTTTAAAATTTATTCATTTTTAAAAATGTAAAAAAATTATTTATTTATATACTCTTAATTTTATGATAAGAGTTCAAACAAATTATATATTTCCCAAATCTTACACCTCTATTTTATTTTTAAATTAAAATATAAAAAATTATTTACAATATATCATATTAAATTTTTTATCATATATAAAATATATTAATAAAAGTGTAATAAAATTTCTTACATTTTCAAATGATATTTTGGACATCCACATCACTTTGTCATCAATCATGGATGCCATGTGAATGAAAACTTGTAATGAAAAAAATCATCCCATTATTAGAAAAAATGGTTTTTTTATTAACAAATTTAATCAAAAAGTACTCAATTTGAATAAGAGTCGAAAAAACCACTCTATCATTTTGGACAAGTTGATTTGCACATGTCCATTATGACCGAGGTGGTTTTTTTGATTGGCAGAGTATTGACCATTTGAGTAATCATTTTGATTGGTCATATTTTTGTTCGTATAAAAAAAATTTATGGCAAATAGTTAGGTAGGTCGTAAAAAGTTAGGTAAACAATTAGGTAGGTCATAAAAAAAAAAGTAGGTAGGTAAGTAAGTTTATCAATTTTTTATTTCACATGTTTATTTCAACACATCATTACAATAGTATGAAGTATGAAAGTAAGTAGGTTGTAGGAAATAGGTGGGTGGGTGGATAGGTAGGTGGGTAAATAGATAGGCAAGTGGGTGGGTATGTAGGATGTATGTAGGTAGGTGGGTGGGTAAAGAGGTATTACATATTGATACATGTGTGGGTTGGTAAGTAGATACTACATTTAGGTAGGTGGGTTGGTAGGTAGGTAAGTAAGTAGGTTGTAAGATTATAACTAGGAGGTAAGTATGTAATAGGCATAAAATGTCCCATTTGATTAAAGGGCATTAGTCATTTTGACTAATGATGTTAATTTCTTGTGTTCAATTTGATTAGATGTTCCATTTGACTAAAGCCCATTGGTCATGTTAACTAGGGTTGTTTAACTTGACTAGATGTATTTGTCAAATAAGTCACTCTAATCAAATTGATTGGTCAAAAAATACATGTTTTGGGCCTTTAGTCAAAATGGACATGTCCATTAATAATAAAAACCAATTAGTCAACTTGAATTGTTTGAAAAAACCACTTATTTTAATAATGTCCTTCCTATTAACATGTCATTATCTACTAGTCAAATACATTGTTAATATATGACTATAACTTTTTACACATAGGATTTGAAGCAATATCTTATGACTATAGTCAATGATATAGTCATTTAGGACTTTCAATCATTGATTTCTTGGTTGCAAAAGACAAAAAAATTTATAGTGTACATAAATGAATTAAATAAGTAGGTTAAGAAACCCAATTAAAGCCTATATAACCTTAAACAACTATTATGTAACCTTCAAGAATCAAACCACACTATAATGAACCACATCCATTCCCTTAAACCTTCGTTTTTGATGGATTTGTACAAAAATATTCTTAGAATATTTTTAATACATCTTTTAAAAAATCTTTTTAAATCTTCAAAAAAAAAAAAAACATTATGTTAGTGTTCATATTTTTAAAATTCCAAAAAAAACCATTTTCAAATATTTTCAAATTGTGCATTAAGTGTTTTTACTATTTAAAACATTGGTTACAATTATTGAAAAAGTGTTTTTGGGTTTTTTTATTCATTAAATTAATTCCATTTTTTTGGAATATGTATACAAATATATTGAAAATATTATATTGTATAAAGAATATTCCATTTGTCGTTTTGTTTTTTAAAATGTTATATTAACAAAATTATGTAGTGGTTACAATTGTTTTGGTACATGTTAAAAATGCACCGCTAAATAACCTTAAATAAGCCTTGAGTAACCCCAACATGTAGCCCCTATGTAACCAAGTGTAAGCAAACTATGGTGAACAAAAAATGTTGTTACAAATATAGTTTTTCAAAAGTGTGTATATTTGAACTGTCACCAAGCCAATATTAAAAGGTTTTTAATAGATTGTACTCATAATAAGATAACACCCAAAAAGTAAAATATTCAAAAAAATTATACATTGTGATTGAAACTAAACAATTAAAAAGTATATATGTGAGAATATGTTTAAGCTTTTCGATCAATCCCTTTTCACATATTTTGAATATTTTAAATTGTAGTTCAACTTAATGAGAAAGGGGAATTTTCATAAATATTTCATTCTAACGGATAAATAATGAATTCATAAAATATTTATAATTTATGCAATATAATAATAATAATAATATTTTATCTAAAAAATTGGGATGTGCTAAAATTATGAACCTAACTGGTTTCGGTGTTTTAGTCAGATATTGGTTAATATTTTTTTTCTAAGTTCAAAAGGTGGTCAGCTGCTGGTTCCACTTTTGGTTTTGCCAGTTCTGCTTTGGAACAGCCCCTGGTAGAATACATTACAACCCGAGTCCAGATGGTACCTCACTGTGCTGGGCTCCCGTTGTGGTCCTAAGTGGAACAGGCCATCACCACATCCCTTCCATTAGTACATTCAATGTACACACATAAATGGTCCTACAGCAACCAATTTTGAAATTTTGGCCATCACCAAAGTAATAAATATTTATGGCTTTCATGGGTCTAATAAACCTAATTTTTAATCTTAAGATGCAACAAATTAGGTTACATCCTAAGTCTTCAAAAATGAGGTACAAAATCTCTATGGGTTCAAGGACAATGAATTTTTTTTGATAACTATAAAGTTAGGTACATTGAACTCTCTTGTATTAGTCAGAGTTGACAAGGCATGTGAAGGCCCCATGTGCATGTTGACAATTTGTGAGTGTGAGAAAAAAAAGCAAATAGGACCAAGGGAATAGTTGTTGGTCAAACCCATTGTCCTTACATTGGAAAGAAGTCATGAAGGTTAATTTTCCTTAGGAGTGCCAATTAGGGGTGTCCTACCTCCAAACTATGAACACAAAGAACAAATTTGAGAGCAAATGCACGTTCCCACTAAAAGAACAAAATTAGCACAAACCCCCATTGGAATTTGTCCACCCCACTTTTGGCTTTCCCTTTATTTTCATTAAAAAAATGGGAAAGACACCTCTCAACTCCAAATCATGGAACACACCACTTCATTTGTATTTGACCCTACACACATAGTACAATACCTTGGGTTTCTTGCAACCTGCATTTTGTATTGTTCAATGTTCCAATTTTCCAAAATAAGTTCAAGCTAAAGTCAGAATAAATCATGCATATGGTAACAACAACATGTTGCACATTCTACAATAAGGGTGCTCTTGTATATAACAACCCATAATCTCCCCACCCCCCATAATGGAACCTATGTATACTGCCCTTTTTACCGGGCAAAACCAAATTTTTAAATTAAAGATTGAGGTGACTATAATGGCAGCTTTTGTTAGTAATTTGTTGTAGGACATTAGTTTTTTAATAGTTTGTTATTTATGGATGGTGCCCAATTCAATGTGAATGGGGTTTTATAGTGGAAGATACAGTAGCTTACCAAAGACCACTTGTACTTGGCGTACATAAAGGGCCTTTCTGGGGCTACTTGGATAAAATCTAATGTAGGGCCCCAAAATGTCCTATTTTCCAAAGCTCTCATGCACATAGTGACAATCTGTGTCTGGGACCTACTGGAACATGCTGATGGTTTTCGGAGTGCAAAAGTAAGAGGTCCACTTAAGTTGCTACACCAGCTTAGATGGGGCTCTTCATCCTTTTAGGGCTACTACTTTGAATTTGGAAGTAGTCCATTTATGGTCAGTTGTTCATCCCAGTTTCACAACCATCCATCAAGGTTTGACCTCAGTGTATGACCTATTACCCACCCACCAACTAACCCACCTGCATGGTTTGGAGTAACCTCTGGTTAACCACCCTATCATGGCCAACCCTTAGCATATATAGTCTTGTTGAGAATTGAACCTCCTATGTATCACACTTCAAAAAATGGCCCATTAAAACACTTGTGTTGGAGACTTTCATGTTGAAAGGCAGCCCCAGGAGAATGAATCACAACTGCTAAATCAAAAAATGGTTGTCCTATTTAATTCTTGGTTTTGGGAAAAAGAAAATTTAAACCTCAAGTTTTAGTTTTGGTCAGTTCTTTAAATTTGGTTGGAACATCTGGTTTCAGAAAATATTGAAAATTATAAATTATAAATAAATAAATAAATAAATAAAAACTTTTGGTGAGGTTCTGAGTAATTTTACCCACCTTACCCTAAGGTCAGTTTCATCATTAAATAATCCTCAAAATAGTGAAATGAAAATTTGTGAAAATAATAAAGTTGACATGTTGAAAATTATCATAATCATCATAGGCTACATTCTGATAATTTCACTACTCATATCACAAAATTATAGTAGATGATGGAAAAATATATAATCTCAAAATTTACAAACGAATTCATTTTTCGAAAAAGAATGATTATTCGTTTTGTCAATGTGGAAATTGACCCTAGGCTACAGTATTCAAATTCCTAGACCTCCTGTTTAGATATTTTAATTAGAAATAAACTCCAAACCCTAATTTGGTTACCAAAAGGACTATGGTTCACAAACTAAGTCTGGTTTCATTTACACTTAGACAAAAGCCCATGATCTGAAACGGTGCAGTAGTAATGTTGTATGGCCAATTGAAAGTGGCCATGTTGGTTGTCATGAAAAAGCATAACCAATAGGAGGTTATACTCTTTGGTTCCAAGGGGATGTTGATTGCACAGTTTGGTTCCAAGCATGGTTACAACAACAAGAACATGGTAACAAGACGTTGCTTGGTTCTAAATTTAACAAGAGGTTGTTGAACTTGTGGTGTGGTCACCTAGGAATGAATGGATCAAGAATGGGAGTTAGTAATGGGAGTTAGCTCTATCATATGATGATAAAACTAACAACCAGACATATGATGGGGAAATATAACACTGAAATACATTAGTTATCAATAAATTAAAACAATACCCCCAAATGACAAACCCCAATGCTACTAAAATGGTATTGGTGATGATTTTCAAAATTGCAACAATGGAACTTTTCAAGGTGCACTCCCTAGCACCTTTTCATGACTCGGATAAGAGGGAGAAAGTTTCTAAGTCACTACCAAGTTGGCAAGCCTTGTCTGCAAATCTTAGTGCCTATCAAATAAGTAACATCACAAATTAAACAATGGCATTAAGTATAATTGGAGCCAATTTAACTAGATATAAAAAAAAGACTTTGCCAATGGGATATGCATGTGTGTCCTATGGCAAAGTCCTTTTTGGTATTTAAGTTGATGTTTTCAAAACCAATCTTTAATCGAGGTATTAATAAAGGTTTCAACTATGGTGGTATGAACTCATATATGTAATTGTAAAAATGTAGATCATTATATTTATATTTATATTTCAAATTGTGAAATGATAAGTCCATATTAAAGTCCTCTAAGGTGGACCATTCATTATTTTCTTGCAATTTGTTTTTCATTGTTGAAATACTTCATCTTGTTTTGTGATATCCAATAAGCATTTAAATTTTTATGCAACAATAACTAGAAAACTAAAATTGTGACAGTCTTTTTTGTGTTATATAGTTTCCAAGTACCCAAGTCTATGTGAGTTCAAATAGCTTGAATTTGATTTGGGTTAAAATTGCATTAAACAATTTTGTGTAATCAAGGTGCCCATGAAGTGCATCATATTATCCTAATAATTATCTTAAAGCTCTTGTCCCTTGTTCCAATCATGGAAAGTTATGGAACACATCTCACGTTTTTAAATTTTCATTGGCATAAAATTGTAAATTATGATTGATACCACAAAGTGATAAGTCATGGGTGTGTCAAAAAATCCCAATCTTGGAATTGGACAATTTGTTTCTTGCAAATTTAAAATCTCCATATGTATACCAAAACATAACACCCATGAAAATGACATCCTAAGATATGTCCCAATTTTAATCATGTTCACATCATTTGATTATGCATAGTCAACAAGCATCCCTCCTCATCACCTAATTAGGGTAGCTCCAAATTTTATCATATTGAACCCATTTGACCATAAATGAATAAAAATAACGAAAATCAAGTTTAAATAAATGAAAAAACTTGGAAATTCTTTCAAATATAGAATGACAAACTTTTTCAATCAAAGGGCATTGTGTCATATATCGACCTTGTTTGATTAATTACAAAATTATGTTAAAAAATTCAAACAAGAATTTAATTAAAACATGTAACAAAAACATATTGAAGCATTTCTAACAAACTCAAAATTGAAATCCAAGTGGAAGGAGAAATTTCATATACATAAACACTATGAAAAATCATGTCTATTGACACCACATTGCATTGGAACTAGAGTTCAAAAACAACTAATATACAACTACACTAAAACTAAAGCATGGAAACATGTGCAACTAATAAATAAAATGTCACATTAGAAAATCAAAGATTTGTATGTAATTGTAACTTAATTGCAAATGGGGCACCTATATGGTGTAATATACACATCATACAAATAGACGTAATCAATCATGCTTGATTTTTTGACAAATTACATTTTGGCTATGTGTGCCAACTACATTACAATTAATGTAAATGCAACACCCAATTAGCAACTACATTACAACTAGTGTATGATGTCGACACATATGATCATGCCATGTGTACACATTTTCACCACCCATTGAATATGACACTTATACCTACTTATCGAGTCTAATTTCCATTGGTACCATTAGCTATGCCACTATGTACCACTATAAAAATATTATTTTCCCATTATTTTGTAACTTTTGTTCAACTATTAGTAAATTAATATTTTCATATTCGATCTTTAATATTTAATTATTATTTTTCCAATAAATTATTAATTATTACATATTAATTAATATTTAATTAATTACTATGAGATAATGAATTAAATTAAATAATTAATAGTTACTTGAACTAATCAGTCTAATTAAAATGATTTTTAATTAATTAAATCGAATAATTAAATTATCAATAATTAACTAACTAACTATTTTTTAATTAGGTTGATCAATAAAAGTATTTGTAGTTCAAATAATTAATTATTTGAATTAGAGTGATTAATTCAAATTAATATTTTAGATTATTAGTTCAAAAATACAATTAACAAATAATTACTTATTAAGTTGTACAATTTATAAAATTAAAAGCAAATACAAAGAATGTGAAAGAAATGTTTTCAAATGTAACCCAATTTGCGACTAATGTGCAATTAAAATATTTAACCCATATGTTTTGTCCATGAATTTCATCTCACAAATTAAATGAAGAAGGTTTCCTCTTTTGTGTTCACGTTAAAATGTATGTGTTAGTTTGGGATGAGCTCAAAAAAACTTAACCCTAAAAACAAAAACATAAAATTATCAATTTTATAATATGCTATGTGGAAATTTTTTATTATGCCACATGTCACCATCTAAGACCATATAAAATGAACATAGTGGAAATCAAAATTTCAAAAAATAATAATTTTCATTAAAAAATCCCCATAGTGCCAGATGTCAAATTTTGATGGATTAACAAAAAATATTGTCAACATGACATTACCATTGTAGTTGTAAACTAGTTGCACTAGAATTACACAATAGTTGTTCCTACATAATCATAATTGAGTTGCATGAGTTGCATATGTATATAATTTCACACATGGTGAGTTACATTTGTTGTAATTCATGCAACTTGTTTGATAACTTTCATGCTCATAGAAAAATATGTTGAGTTGCAATGAGTTGCAAATGGTGATAACATTTCAAAAACCCAATTCAAGGCCAATTGTAAATCACCCCATTTTCTCATACTGAAAATTGAATACAACTAGGAATAGTTAAATATTGAACATGAAGTAGATTAGAAGAAATCTCACATTGCAACTAGTTGTTGCATCCAACTGTCCAAAGTTGTTTTTGCAACTATAGTTGAATTGTGAATGGTTTTTGGTCACCTCTACAATTATGTTATGATTGTGAGTATTTTCATCCTTTCAAATTCATGATTTCTATGATTAACCCTAGGTACTTAATTTGAACCTTGTTGTTTTGATTAACAAAATGATTGACTATTTGACTAACAAATAGTGGACCATTTGATTATATCAAATTTATACCTAAAATGAAATCATTTTTTGGATTTATATATTTTAAAATGATAGGTAGGTAGGTAATAAATTGGTCTATGTAAGTCGAGAAAAGGCACTTAGGTGCATAGGTGCTAGTCTAGCTTAATGTAGGCTACCTAACCTAATTTAACCTAACCAAACTTCATTGAACTACCTTACTTTAGTCTACCTACCACAACCTTTTAAGCATGCACATAGGTTGCAAGTATAAAAAATTGAAACCCCAAACTTTCAAATTGATAATCCAAGGCTTAAATACCAATGGATTACCCATCAAAGGTGTTCAACTTTTGTCAAGTTTTTTTATTTCACACATTTATTTCACATACTAAACATAGTGACTAAACTTAGGTGACACTTAATGATTAAAATTAGGTTAAACTTAATGGCTAAATCATGTGGTTAAACTTAATGGAGTTTAATGGCTTAATCTTGTGGCTTAATTTAATGGCTAAACATAGTGATTAAATCCAATTGATAAACCTAGCTAATGGTTAAACTTTGACTAAACCTTTAGTGACTAAGTAGTGGCTAAATCTAATGGCTAAACATAATGGCTAAACCTAGTGGCTAAATCTAATGGTTAAACATTATGGCTAAACCTAGTGGCTAAATCTAATGGCTGAACATAATGACTAAACCTACTGGCTAATGGCTAAATCTAATGGCTAAACATAATGATTAAACCTAGTGGTTAAATCTAATGGCTAAACATAATGACTAAACCTAGTGGTTAAATCTAATGACTAAACCTAGTGGCTAAACCTAATGGCTAAACATAATGACTAAACCTAATGGATAAACTTAATGGCTAAACATAATGACTAAATCTAATGGCTAAACATAATGACTAAACATAATAACTAAATCTAATGGCTAAACATAATGATTAAACTTTGGCTAAACATAATGATTAAATTTTGATTAAACCTAGTGGTTAAACTAGGTTAAACTTACTAACAAAATTTAATGGTGAAACATATTACTTAAACTTAGGCTAAACTTACTGGCAAATTTTAATGGTGAAACATATTACCTAACCTAAGCTATATTTAGTGGTTATACTTAGTGGTTAAACTTAGGGTAAACCTAATGGCCAAATCTAATAGTTCAACTAAGGTTAAACTTAATGGCCAAATCTAGTGGTTAAACATAATGTCTACGTCTAATGCTTAAACATAGTGGTTAAATTTAAGATAAACTTAATGGGTGAAATTTGGCTAAATCTTGTGTAAATTTAATGGCTAAATCTAGTGGCTAAAAATAGTGATTACACATAGTGGTTAAACTTAAGTAGGTAAATGAATGGGTAGGTAGGTGAGTAATATGTAAGTAGGTGGGTTACTAGGTGAG
>Ga0209208_10003328_pt1 | contig 23056 bp, 17 predicted proteins | sample S1TSphfallax_3_FD_187694 | JGI IMG/M metagenome (GOLD analysis project Ga0209208, IMG submission 187694) | Host-associated microbial communities from peat moss isolated from Minnesota, USA - S1T2_Fd - Sphagnum fallax MG (SPAdes) (version 2) | ecosystem: Host-associated > Plants > Peat moss >...
AAATTCACCCCCCCCCTCCCCCCCCCACCCCCCAAACCCAAAAGAAAAACCACTAAACACCCCTGAGCCTTCTCATTGGCTGCATGAAATTTCTATTTCCAAAACTGTTTATCAGTATTTTCAACCTGGAAATTAACCTCTCCTATTAATTAGATGGGGTGCCTCGCAAGTTCAATTTTTTTTTTCTTTTTTGCAATGAGCCAATTTGATTGGCCCATCACTCAAAAAAAAAAAGAAACTATGAAGACTCCCCAGAATAGAAGTTTATATTTTGCAGTTTAGAGTTCCTTCCCTTTGGCCCAGCTATATAGATGAAAGGAGGACATATGGGATAAAAGTGAGGTGCTATGGAGAACATCTAGGGAACATATTGAGAACATGATGGGAAACTATTGGAAACTCAAAGGGAACATGGTGGGAACATATTGGGAATGAGAGAAAAATGGTAAAAAAATCCTGCCGCCCCACCAAACTTAAAAGGAAAAAAAAGCATGGCACCTTCAATACATGCTTGGGTCTTCCCATTGGCTGCATGAAATTTCTCTTTGCAAAAGAGTTCCTAACCAATTTTTGGCCTGGGCTAATACCCTTTGCAAAGAACACCATACCTATGTAGGAAGGTTGTTTTTGGAACAAAAATTTAATTAAATAATGGGCACCCTCCAGCCCGAATGCCCTCTACCATTTAGCCTTTTATATTTTATTACACCACGGTTGGAAACTCCCTAGTAGGTAATAAAAAATTTGGAAGATTGTGGGCCCTTGAATGTAAGGTACCTTGTTCTTTTCCGGATCTTGGAGCTAGGATTATAGTATGTGGTTAAAACTACTCCAGCATTAGAGTATTACTTGAATTGTAGTGGCCAAAATCCATGCACGAGCACCATGCTTCTAATTTAGGCAAAACTCCAGGACTATTTTTTAATGCCCACATTCTTTTCACCTCTGAGCCCTCCCTAAATTTGGTACACAGAGTAAAAGGATACCTACATACGGATACTAAACACCAAGGGTAGAGTTAAATGAAAAAATGAATATTTTATATATATAATCTGCAAGTAGGCCAAAAACCCCCAAAAGAACATTAAAGGGACGAAAATGTGATCTCTTCACGATTCATCAAGATCAACCTTAATGAGCTATTTTTTTTGGCTGTATGTAGGGTTAAGGGTAGAACCACCCGTTGTCATCAAACACTTACTTATCATAAAACGGTTGAATATTTTACTTATTCCTTCGCCAAATTGAGTGATTTTTGAGTCATTCGACAGGTGAAAAAGAAAAGAAAAAACGTGGTGCCCAATTTTTATGCCATGTAAAGAAAAGCCCATGTATGGGAGCTTCATGAAAATTTTGAACTCGCTGAGCTTCCTGCCTCAAGGTCCCTTTGTTTCCATCAAGCACGTGTCCTGGGGCTTTACCTTACAACTTACGTTGAACTTTGGGAGGGGCCTATATTTAACCCAAATCAAGCATTCCTATTGGTGGAAAAGTGGAAATCAGCTCTAAGGGCCTTACACTATGAGTCAACGCTAAACGAGAAAAAAATCTTTTCAATCTGCCCCAAGTTACTAAATAAAATGCTGAACTTTATGAGCTTGTATTGGGCCCAAGGCTGGAAAAAGGATACCATGGAATTTGGGAGGCCAATTTGCAACCCTTGGGGCCGATGGTCCAGCATCCCGACGTCAATGTTCTAGCATTTATTAGTAACTTGGGGCCAAATAACAAGCCAAAAATGCTTGAAGTTGGCCCCAAGTTTTTTTGGGCCCTGACTCCTAGTGTAAAGCAGGCCTAAGGTCACCATTTCTAGCACTGCCTTACACTAAAACCAGGTGTAATTTTAGGTGTCATTTATTATCACAACCTGCACCAAATTGCCTTCGGGGAAATTAATCTTATGCCAAAAAAACCCCTAATGCAAGGAAAAGCTCTTACAAATTAAATGCCATAAGAAATAATTTTCGGTATAAGGTGCTCTTCAAAATCACAAAAATGATTGCCACATTCATATGGAAGTTGAAAACAAATTTGAGTTTTTTCTTAAAGAACTTTTTTCCAGAAGATATGATGTCAAACAATTCCCAATTCTTACCTATGGGGACTAGTGTGGCATGTGCCACTGGCCCAAGTGTGAACAAGACCATGACTCTAGACCTCAATTGTGAGAAAAAATATTTTAAAACTATAAATTAATCTGCAGTGATAAATATTACTCAAAATCTAATATGGAACCCACAATCCAAAATGGTGAGAGATTTAATATTAATTAAAAAAAGGGAACACATAAGAAAACCAACATTGATCCAATAGGTGACAATATATTGTGGAAAAAGACTGAAAGTTTATCCTAGAGAAAGAGTTTTTGCTTTTTTGCTTTTTAAAGGGTTTTAAACCTTTTTTTTGGGGGGTTTTTTTTTTAACGTTACACAATAAACATAATAATATTTCCCAATTACTAAATAATGAAGCTGGTTTTCTTGATAGTTTCTATTAGATTGGGTGCATGGCAGGTATTTTTTCAAATTTGTGAATAATTCCAAAAAATAATTAATAAGTGCCTAACCGGGCTAGGTACTAGCATATTTTACAGCGCATGCCCCCCCTTTCCCTCAATGATATCATACCTACATGTGCATTTTGACTCGTACTCTTAACTTAATTTTTTTTTTAATGATATCTCTCCTAACACATGCACTGTAAGTTTTTTTAATCAGACCGGACAAAAATAATTGTGTGGCGGTGGCTTTTGGGAGCAATCTCGAGTTTTTTAAAAAATTAAACAAAAAAGTTGCTGTTATCTCAAGTCCTCACAAAAAGTATTTGTGTTCGACGGAAGCGCACATGCGTGCTTTTGTGAGCGCGAGAGAGGGAGGAGGAGAGAGAGAGAGAGAGGGGTTTGTCTGATTGCAAGCGGGGATTTCATACTTCCTAAACGTGTTGCTGTTTTGAGAGGAGAATGAACGAGTCGAGGGAAGGATAGTTTTGGATTTGGCACTGAAAATTAGATTCAGTAGTGTTGCTACTGAGGGGAATTTTCTTGGTGTTTTAACGAACTTCTAAGAAAAGAGGTTTTGTTTCTGGAGCTCCTGCATCATTTTTGGTAATGGCGAACAAGGCATTTGAAGGTGGAGGTGACGGGAGGCCAGCGGAGACGGTGATGGAGGAGGGAAGAATGTCTCCGTTTTCATTACTTGGCTGGAAGAAGTCTCCCTCTCCCGAAAGCCGGCATACATTTTCACCAAGTACTACAGAGAAAGCTCTTGTTTATTACAACCTGTCCGTGAAAAATCTGAGCTACAAGGTGCGGAAAATCCTCTCGGATGTGGCTGTTTTCAATTCCTAATGTTCTCAATTTCTCAAGTTCTTTGTCAACACCACAGTAATACTCTACGGTACTTCCTGGATGGAAGATATTACTGAAGGAAAATGTCGTCCGCAGGGGGGCAATCGCCGTGATAGTTCAAGAAGTACTAGTACATGTTTGTTGCGTATGTGCGAACCGAAAGTGAGCCATAGAGTATGCACGGCTTGTCTCGAAATAGTTCAGTCCTTTCCTGCTCCATGCAAGCTGATATAATATAACGGAAGATCAATGAATTTCTCGGGGAACAAAATTCTTCTTTGAAATTCTAAATAAAATGCCGTAGATTCTTTGTGGAGCTGATGAGAAGAGGTTTTAGAGCTCGTTTCCGTAGATATCGATCGTAGCCACGGAACGGAGCCGGAATTGCTGAAAGGCATGATTTGGCAGTAGTGAGCCAGGCAGGTTTGTTGAGATGCACCGCAGAATAAATCATATGATCGGAGGTTTTGTCTCGTATCATGAAGAACCTGGTCTGATTGCAGGTGAAAACAAAAGTAAAGAAGGTGGTGCAAGACAAGGTTCTGCTCAACAATGTCACAGCTCGAGCAAATCACAGCGAGGTCTTGGCGATTGTTGGACCGTCAGGTTCGTCGAAGACAACTTTTCTGGATGCATTGGCAGGTCGAATCGACCCGCGGAGTCTTCATGGACAAATTCTCGTCAATCAAAGCCCAATAGATGCGGCATTCAAACGCGTGTCTGGATATGTTATGCAGGTTGGTGGTTAATCAACTCCTGTCATTGATTTTTTTCCCGAGCTAAAATAAACTGCGAGCCCTGCGAGGCAGAGCTCCCCTGATAAGTCCTGGTGATAGTTACTTTAGTATTGCTGCGATGCAGCCAAGAAATACATCAGAATAAGGTTGTTCAAGGAAATATATTGTTTCAGTATGGCCTTGCTCTCTGAGGTGTAGCTATTGCATTCGTTCTCTACACTTTCTGCTCTTTATCTTGTTATTGTCTCGATCTCCGTCAGTGTTGGATAGTGAAGGGATTTCTGAAGGTTCAAATAATCTACCCTGCAACCAATCTATATAATCCAGTTGCCACAACAGAAATACATATTCCTTGCTGCAGTTAAGAATCTAGTACTTCTGTGGAATGGTGCAGGATGATGCCCTCTTCCCTTGTCTGACCACACGGGAGACTCTAATGTTCAGTGCCCGGCTGAGGCTACCTGGTTCCATGTCATATCAAGAGAAAGCACAGCGTGTAGATTCCCTAATTCAGCAGCTGGGCCTTGTGTCATGTGCTGATACTTATGTTGGTGATCATAAGGTTCGCTCCCCCACATCTCTTCTCTCCATCCCATGCATTGTGCAGTTGTTTGGTCTTTGTGCAAACTTCAGCGTACTTGTTTATTAAGCGCTATTGACAATCAGGGTCACTCTTTTATCCTGTCTATGTGCAATCTGAGGTTCCTAACATCTGTGTAACTTTTTGCAAATTAGATTAGGGGTGTGTCAGGTGGAGAGAGACGCCGTGTTTCCATAGGTGTGGACTTGATCCATGACCCGTCTGTCTTGTTCCTAGATGAGCCCACATCTGGCCTCGACAGTACCTCAGCTCTTCAGGTGATGCAAATACTGTCTCAGATGGCAGTCACACGCCATCGAACTGTTCTATTGACAATTCATCAACCCAGCTACAGGCTCATTGAAACAATCAACAAGTTCCTGGTCTTGGCAAGAGGCAATGTCATCTATCATGGTGGAATCTCAGGAATGGCGGATCACTTCAGCGGCCTTGGGCATTCGATGCCAGCACATGTATGTGTGCTCCCTATCTCTGACAGTCCTGCTTGCAGAATGTATAACAATGACCAGCATGGAAGGGCTGCAAACAAACACTTATCAATGCCAATCGATTGCATTCAAAGTAGGTCTATGCATTTCATTGGTTGTCCTGGTGGTCTTGTGTAAATACTCTTATTTGTGCCATGTCAAGAAGCTCAGGGCTATCAGGGCTCGAATCAGTACACAAAAATATTGATGCTCAACTGGATTCAGACAGTTGCTGTTGCACCTCAAGCTTCTGGATGTCACATATTTTGTCAAGATGATGCTCATAGTCAGTCACTTATGGGTGCCTGGTTAGATCTTTGCAGGTTAATGTGGTGGAGTATGCCCTGGATGTTATTGATGATAACCAAGACCAACCAGAAGGCCTTCAAAAACTTCTTGAATCTCAAGTAAGTGTCAGTTTGCATATGCCACAACAAACATAGGCTGTTTGAGTAGAAGCAGAGCAATACCATGGGAATTTTCAGGGATTTGGGTTAAATGACAAAGAGAAGTCTGTGAGGGTTATTGAGTATTTTTGCTGCTAAGTATTCATATTTCACATCATGTGTGCAGAAGAAATCTGAAGGAATCAAAGAGATTGAAATGCTGAACAGCAGCACAGATGTGTCAACATCTGCTGAGATTTACAAACCTGCTTTTGCAAACTCATTCATCTCAGAGTCAATAGTGCTTGGCCAACGCAATCTGCTCAACATTTTCCGCTCAAAGGAGTTGTTTCTTGGTCGTGTTGGCCTCATGGTATGCTCAACCATACTCTTACCTTCCCTCTCCAGAAATAAAGGGAATTAGTTGTAAGATGTTTTACTCCATCTAAATGCATCCCTCTCATTTTCTATTTTCTTTAAACCCTTGGTCAAAGGTGGGCTATTAGGGCATTAATGAGAATGGAGGAATTGCTCTTACAGAAATGAGGCTTTCTTATGATTTGCAGGTAGTTGTTGGCCTTACAATGGCCACACTCTTCCTCCATAGTCACCACACACGGAAAGGAGTTCAGCAACGTCTGGGTTATATTGGCTTCACTCTAGCTCTGTTCATCTTCACCTCCACTGAGGCACTTCCTATCTTTCTGAGCGAGCGTCAGATTTTCATTCGTGAAACTTCCCGAGGTGCTTACAGAGCATCAACATACACAATTGCTCAAGCAGCTGTCATTCTGCCCTTTTTATTTGTCCTTGCAACCATATACTCCCTCATCTCCTACTTTGCAATTGGCCTGGTGACAGATGCGGGTGCCTTTTTCTTCTTTGTTCTCATCCTATTTTTGACTCTGGCTGTTTCCAATGCCTTGGTCTCGTTCGTGGGCAGCATTGTCCCTGACTACAGTGCAGGCCAGTCTTTGGCATCAGCAATTTGTTCTTACTTCTTCCTCTTCTCAGGTTTCTTCATCACGAGGTACATACCTCTACACAATCACTGAACTCATATCTCTACTCAAATCACTCAGCTTATACCTCTTTCTTTGCTGTATTACCTTCAACTACAGGAGAGAATAAGAGTTTTCAGGAAAGTGTCTTTTCATCACTAATCACAATTGCTCTCTCTAGTTGGATTAGTTTTAGGTTATAATATGTGAAAAGGTTGGATACATTCTACAATTCTGAGGGAGAAGAATGAGGTAGAAATTATTGATGTCCACACTTGGATCTCCTGCAATGAATAAGTCCGAACTTTTGTGTTCTATGCCCAACAAAGACCTAGTCCCATGAAGATCAAATATCTGTATCAAGAAATTACCAGAGCATAGTCATGTGGGTAGAGATCACGGAGATTATCACTTGTTCCATCATAGCAATTAAAGTCATTCTCAAGTCCTCTTTTGGAAGGGAGTTCCAACTGTTTATCCTAAGCCTCCCTTAGTGGGTAGTGATTGACCTCTTTGATTACTAGCTAGAGCATTCCACAGAATTATTAGAGCTTTTGAACTGCTTTGAGCAATATCTATGTGTCTCTCTTTTCCTGTGATATTTGTCAGAAAGTCCATATTTTCCCAGTCTCTTCTTACTAACTGTGTTTCTCAATGATTTGCAGAACTGCAATACCAAAGTACTGGATATGGATACACTATCTCTCAATTTTCAAGTACCCTTATGAAGCTCTTTTGGCGAATGAGTTTAATCATCTCCCAGGAGTGATCTGGTATGACAACTTGGACTCCAATGCCATCTTGTCAAGCTATGCTCTAGGCAAGGTCCATATCTGGATTGATGTGGTTGTCCTCATTGTATTTACAATAATGTATCGTATGCTCTTCTACATGGCCTTAAGATTTAACACCAAAAACTTAAGAAAGTAAGTAGTGTTGGCCATCGTGCACAAACTAGCTCATAATGAGAGAGTAAACCACAAAGAAATGTGAGTCTTGAGATGACAGGATTTTAAAATGAAGATGCCTGTTCTCTGTACCATGGATGTAATGGTGAAGGATTTGAAAATTACTGTGGAAAATGCAACCATATATCTTTAGTTTCTTTGTACTTTGGTATATTAGGATGTAATGCCTTGAAATAAATTTTGCCCATTGGGGCCTTATTCCTCCAAAATGCCTTAGAACAATGGATGTATATGTATGTAGTTCTGATGATATGATGGACCACAATAGACATTAATCCAATGACCAGCTGAAACCTAGGAGCTTTTTCTTATGTCATAAATCCATGTGAGATTCATCAGTTGGTAGTGTGCTTATACAGTTCTAAGCCTTTCTCTCCACTAATTTGTTTAGTTGTTTTGACAAGTTTTGATTTCCTTTCTTTTGGATATGGCTTTCTAAGGTTAATAGTTAATACTAATTGTCTATAGCATCTCTCCCTGCCCTTTTCAATTTGAACAATGTGGAATTCTCAGCTCCATATAATTTTGGCATTTACTGCGACTCTTTTGGTCAACATTGACCAGAAATGAATGTGCAAGTTCTCTTGCAGAGGTATGTCTCATGATTCCTTGGACAATGAATTTGTTCAACAAACTATTTTATTAATAAAAAATATGACGTGCTAACTACCATAACCAAACAATCGGTTTGGCTACCAAAGTTACCATTTTGAGAACCATTTGACAAAGGGAATTTGGTGAGTAGATTTTGACATTTGAGCATCCTGATATCACACTTATAGATCCTTTATTGTTATTATTATGTACATGGCATTTGGTTCTAGCGATATAGAGCAACTTTGATCTGATACGAAGAGTTGGACCAAATATGAACTAGGGTACACACTATACAGCGGGATAGGTCAAACCCGTACCCTCTTGCTGTAGAATGTTGCTGTACCTGGTACCTACTCTGGTTCCTTGACAAATTCCACTCAAGCTACTAGTATAGATGTTCCTACCTAAAGCCGAATGACATTTTATTAAATTTAATACTTGTATGCACCTCCCAAGGGAGAACTTCATGTTTCACATTTCAGGATGTTACAAAAGTTTTTAAGGTACCTGCTTTTGAGGAAAAAAACCCTTATGTTATTGTAAGAGCACCTCCAGTGGTTCGGTTCCTCAAGAAAACATTTGCTATCACAAAATATAACATCCATTTGAAACCCGTGCATGGTTCTTCTCCCCCACTCATAAGCTATCTATTTATGAAGGAAGGTAGTTTGTTTTGTTTTTGTATTGTAGTTATGAGATCCACTGAACTGGGATGCTTCAGATCATGTTCTTGGTGTCTTTCGAAAGGAGGAGGGGTGCATTGGCTTGGTTCCATGAAGTTTGGACTTGGGGTGCAAAAGTTATTGAATATTGAATGATTACTTCAATATCACTTCACTGAAAGTTAAATTAAATCGTAGCTGAAAATATCGGAGGAATTGGAATGTGCCTTTGGTGTTGTTGGAAAGAACTCGATGAGGATGATTTAACGGAATTTATTTGGTAAGATTTGGATTCGGAATGTGAGAGATATTGATTTTTAAGTGATTTCTGCCGCTGAAAAATTCAAATAAATTCCAAGAAACCAGGTTTTGAAAGGAAAAATCAGTTGAGGACGTGGCAACACTGGGGCCAACGGCACAGGCCACACTAGTATATTTTACGATATATTTCCTTCAATTAATAATAAAAGTGACACATGGATCAATCGTAGTGGTTGACCAATGATGAGAAAGTCAACTTGTTGTGGATGTCACTGTGGCCGACCAATGAGCAACGATCAACTTGTTGTTAATGATTGTGTACGGTCATCCAAAAGCATTAATTTCTCGCGGTGGAGGGCTACGAAACTTACACGAATCGGGCAATGATTTAGTCAAAGGAATTTCTTTTTTCATGTCTCAGTGGGGGAGGTGTCATCCAAAACTGACGTTGGTGGCCTTTCTCAGCAGCCACTGAAGCTGCTCTAAAATTCCTGAAAATTTGAAAAGTTCTTTATGTTGGGGGGAAAAACTCCTCTTTAGGGGCCCTGGCTATATCGCCCTTGGCTGTGGGCGCTGGGTCCTCAAATCCAGCAAGAACCTCAAAGGGGGTTGGTTCCTTACCCCATTTCTTTTTCTTGATAGCTCATATTAGGTTACAACAACTTTCGCCTATGTCTCATTATGTACCTATTGTTAAGCTTTAGGGCTTAATGTTTCATAATACGTGCACTATTGGGTGCAAGTTTGATATGAGGATTATTCCCAAACAAAAAGCAAGGAAAAACTACTTACTTGAAAATTGCAAGGAAAAGCAAGGAAAAACTACTTACTTGAAAATTGCATTCCTTGTGGAAACATGGGGAGAGTAAGGATGCTCATTGGGTTAGCTGGGGTACTTCATTTCGGTAAAAATATTCAACATATGTAAACAAGAAATTGGTTTGGATAGTAAGGAATTTAGGCAATGGGAAGTGCACTATGGCCAATCAAGTTACAGCTAGACAAACATGTTATTATATCATCCAAAGGCGGTTTCTCAAAATTTCAGTCTTGATTTTCACATTCAACATTTCTTAATGGTTGTGGACTTACTCAAATCCCTCCATGTACCCAAATTCAATAAGTAGCAATCTATTTGTCCTATTTTGAAATTCTGGACACATCCATCCTAGTATGTGAGTGATTAAGAAATAATATATTTTATGTTAATCTTTGGACAATAATTTGATTTTGATTTGATAAAAATAATCTGCAAATGTGATAATTTTCTTTTAAAAAGTAGTGCAAATTTGTGAAATAATATTGCAGATTTTTTTTTTCACTAATTTAATTATTTTCAAAACATGACAACAATGTCAAAAAAGTATTGATATATATATCATATTTAAAGAATATGTAATTATGTCCTTAGTTAGATATGTATATTTCAATTCCAATTGATGTTATTCATATTTCTTTCCTTTATACATGATTTTCATTGTTTTCCATTTATGAGAGTCAACATTTTCTTAGTGGGAAATTTTTTTGCCACTTGATGACAAAATTTACAATATTCTTTGTTTTTATGTGTAAATTTGACTAATTTTGCTAGAAATTTGGAAATTTTCACCAAAGCTTCAAATCCACAAAATTTGAAAAAAATCACCAATTAGAATTGTGATTTGCAATGCAACATCTTTTCTCCTTTAGAAGATTGATTGACCTTCAAACTTTCATCTTCTTGTATTTTATTTCTTAAGTCAAGTATTAAATATATATATATATACAAATCATTAAAAAATCCCATTTTGGAACAGATGTAGCCAAGGATCATTGAGGGAAAACAATTAATCCTTGAAAACAAAGCATGTAAATATTGCAAGAGAGAATAGAAAAAAAGGAATAGGTAGGTTAAAATAATTGCATGTGGAATGGGGAAGGCAACATTGGAGGTTGGTAAAACATGTACCTTTAGATCTAAAGGAAAAGAAAACTGAATTCTTTTAACCCTAGGCCTAAACACCTAATAAGCCAAAAATGACTACTCATGGAATTATAAATTGATGTAACAAGCAAAATTGAATTGTTATTGAGCCATGTGGAGTGTGGTCATAGGCTCCAAATGACATGTTGGCCAATGATGTCTGTATCAATTGAGGGGTGTTTCAATGAAAATAAGGCATGCAACTACCTCTAAGCGGGTAGGAAGAGGGCCTTGGTACTATCTCTCCCTTGATTTTGGGTTTTCATTGGGTTCGGTATCAAAATAAAATTGTCGTGGAAGAGAACCAAAACTACCAAAAAACAAAATCCATGTTTGTTTAAATGTTTAGTTAGAAGTTCTTCACTTTGTAGAACTTTCTATTTGAGCAGCAATTCAAAATTGGAAGGACACTCAAACTCAGTACAATCGAGAACCTTGAGGCAAGAGTGTAATGGTTGAAAGTTGGTTCAGGGCAAGGCTACCAACTTCCATGTTGTTTTTTTTTCTTTTGTATCTTGATTTGTATCTCTTTTTGTTTTCTGAAATTTGTTTGGAGTATGGATGCATGGGTGTTGTTAAGATGCTTAGGATGGCTTGTCCATGCATGTAGTAACAACTAGCTACTTGAAATTTGATTGGCAAAGTGAAGATTTGCCCTTTGTTTCTAGGATATATGCTTTGTTAGAGAAGTTGAATTTGCATCCAAGCCCCTCATTTGGGCATGTAGGATTTGTCTCTCCATTCAATATTGTAGACTAACATTTTTTTTTGTGCAATTTAAGCTTTATGTTGCAATGGACAAGATGTTTTTTTGGTAAGGGTTCAATTCCCTCATATGCATATCATGAAAAATTAGATTTAAAATAACATTCATTTGCAAAAGAACCAAAGTAAGGAAGATGAACTGTAGTTGCACTTCCAACTCAAAACAATGTCCTTTAGCAAATTGAAACTGATCATTTTATTTCCTTTAATCTCTAAAAGACCTACACATTTTTCCACCATGTGGACACATGGACACTGGCAAGGAGAGCTCCAACAAGGACTAGCTTGTAGCAAACCTAGCTAGAACTAAAAACTGAAAAAAAAACACACAGCAAGGTAGTCTTGCATCAAGGCTATCAAAGATCAATTGTACTTCATGCTCCTCAGATTAACAGACATGAGTTGGGGCACATTCTTTGTGCCCTTTGTGTTGTTTTGGACTAGTTTAACAAGGTTCATCTCAGAGTGTAAAACACTGACTGTAACAACCTCGGAGAGAATTCTTAGTGTATTTATAGGGCAGATTACATTTAGTAATCAGGCTTACAAAAAGAGCCCTAGGACAGAAGGTGTGAGATCCCTAGGGCACAGGATGTAAGCCAATAAGGTCTTTGGAAGAGAAACATTTTTATAAGAAACCATTAGTTACCACGGTTGTTATGCAGAGAAACGCCGTGCTGTAGGGTTTAGGGTTTACTGTGTGGACCTCAGGCTCTGCCCTCGGTGCTCATAGCAGGGCCTTACCCTACTTCCTTGTGTACAGAACTTTGAAGAAAGTTGGGAGGCACCTTACAAATCTGTAAAGCCCTCACAGAAATCCACTAGTGTATATTTGAATCACTCCGAAGAATGCATGCTTTGTTGCCCTGTATGGTGGTGGGCTCTCCCACTCATACAGAGAAATAATGATGAAAGCCTGCCAATCATAAATAAATCAAAGCACCCAAACAAGGGGGGAATACAAAGAACAAAAAAGGAAGGACCCCAGACGTCCAAGAAGACAAAAGAACCATCAAAAGAGGCAAACCACCAGGGGACATCATCAAGTTCCTGCACCCCCTCCTGTCCCAAGAAGCGTATCGAATGATGAAAGGGGAGGATCCTCTGAAAGGAGGTCTAGCGTAGAAGAACCCTCACCTACCACAATTGCGTGTCTCAAAATAGAGACCGCCTCAACATGCTGTAACGCCACTGACACCCTCTGCCTCTAGTAATTGCCATGCTCTCTGTACAAGTGGCAACACCCACCAGACGGGTGTAACACATCATATGGGCGTAGCACAGCTTGGACCTTTGTAAGGATCACTGTGATGGTCAAGCTTTACAAATGGTGAAGGTCTGTGTACATGTTGATTTGGCCGGAAAGATACTTTAAACTTAAAGAGGTTTGTAACAAAAGGTCTAAAGCTTGTCAAAGGTATGACTCTGACGTGCTTGAAGCTTTCCCCACCATTGACTCACAACTCAAGTGCTTGAGTGTTGATGTTGAAAATGACCACACCCAAAGTGGAAAGAGCAGATTTGCCTGTCCAACTCTGTATCTTTTTGGCATCCAAAACAAGCCTTTGTACAATTTGCTGTGGGTTTTCTTCTCACCACAGTGTGAAAATTGTCGCAAACCCTTGTGCCTGGGAGTTCTCTCTCTTTGCTTGTGTGTGTTTGAGCATGAGTGATTTGTGCGAGAGAAGAAAAGAGCTCCAATGGCTTAAGAGAAAAGTTCAAGCACACTAGAAAGTTGAGTGCCAAGTGGTCTACTTTGAGAGTGTGGTGAAAGTTCGGCAAACCAAAGAAGCTTTGTGGGGTTGACTAGAGCAAGAGCATGGTGGACATTGTATTACTTTTCATGATCATTTTGGCAGGTCATTGAAAGCACACTTTGTGCCTTGGACAGAGAGTGGCAACATTTGCAAATGAGTGCAAGGGTTTGGAAAGGTCTAGAAAAGTCTCAAGTTTTTTGACCTTCAATGTAGGTGAGGTGTAGAGCAACTCTCCAAACCAACCTTTTTTTGCAAGCTATATACACACAACATTTGCAAACTAAAATGTGTTAAAATCAAGTGCATTTTGAGATTTTCAATAGCTAGGATTCAATCAATTTTTAAAACATTGCCATATTTTTTATACATGGTTCAAGTAGGTAGCCAAAATATAGAATGGTGTTTCAAAAAAATTACATTCATATGTAGCTTGTAGTCAAATTTGGCTAAGTCTTCTTGTGGATCATCACCACTTTGGCTATAACACAAAATTGGCAAAAAAAAAAACATTGTTTCAAACTTTTTAGAAAGAGATTGTGATTATGTGTCATACCTTGGAAGACAACATTTTAAAAGACCATGATGTTTTCAACAATTGTTACACTTGTGACCTATCTTTATGGGAAGCCTTTTTATTGGCATTCTAGTCTATTTTTATGTTTTGCACCATAATTTGTGATTGGTGCAAACACTAGAATTAATGTTTGGTTACATCAATACTCCAAATGCAAATCTCCAAAAAAAAAAAAAAGCTAATGACAAGCTTTGGAGTTGACAAAATTTGGAATGACAAGCTTTTCAAGTTGTCTAATGAAATAACTATTCTCACCATCAAATCATTTCCTCACTAAGCTAGGTTTTAGAAGGCAATTTGTTAAAGAGCAATTGCAACTTGAAGTTGAATGTTTCAAGTATTGCTTGTAGATGCGTGATTTAATGAAACCCCACAAAGGTAAAGATTCACAAATGCAATTTTGGAATCTAAAGTGTTATTCTCTAACCCTTTATGCACTTCACTTACACTTTTGATATGTAAGGGGAGCAAAACCTATGTGAATGTCCATTTGGAGCTCTAAAATTGAAGTGTGGTTTTTTTAGTTTTTGATTTTGGCTATCAACACCCACTAGGGTACTTTTGACTTGTGTTTGGAGCTCTACAAATTAAAAATGTACTACAAATTTATGTTTGTAGCTTTGCAATTGAAGTGGGTTTTTCAAATTTATGTTTGGACCTCTATTCAATAAGGTAGTGTTAATTTATATTTATAATTTTGTAGATTTGCTAAGGGTTTTGTGATGGTGTTTGAAACTTTGCAAAGCCACTATATAGGGCATTTGTGATATTGTTTGAAGCTTTTTAGACCCAATAAGGTGGGTATTTTTGTTGTGTTTCTACCATTGTAGATCCATCAGGGGCTATCATGGTGATTGGAGCTCTACAAGCCATTAAGGTGATTTTCTTTGTGTTTCTTACATTGTAGGCCCACTAGGGATTATGTCATGGTGTTTGGAATTGTGCGGACCCATTATGATTTTATTTTTATTTTTTAGCATTGTAGACCCACTAGGGGTTGTGTCATGGTGTTTGGAACTCTCCAAACCATTGGGGTGTTTTCATTTTTTGTTTGGACTTTGTACACCATTTGGGTGTTTTTATTTTTGTGTTTGCATGTTTTCATACCCACTTGGGCCTTTTTTATTGGTGCTTGAAGCTTTGATTATGTTTGGAGTTCTAGGATTTCCAATTGGGGTGCTTTTAATTTGCATTTGCAAGGATCCCAAAATCACTAGAGGAATATGCTTGGGTTGGGAATTTTACATTTGTAAGAAATGGTGTTTTTTTGTAATGGATTTGAAGTTTCACTACAAAGAGTTTGCATATTAATGATTGATTTTCCAATCATTTTTTAGTCATAAATAACATGTGATTACAAATTCTTCTAGTTACCTCGAACAAATTACATATAATTTTAGTAGCAAAAAACATTATGTGGCATTAAGTTGAAATGACAATTGCATTGATGTGTAATTTACACCCACTTTTCATCCAACTAACATCCAACTATGTGCCATGGTCATTTACAATTGATTTTTGCAATTAAAACATGCAGTGACATACACCTCTATGGCACGATCATTTGTGATTAATTTTACAACTAAAATGTGGAAACTTAAAGATGAATAAGTTTTTTGATCACTAATGTATTGACACATGGCAAGTTGCATGTTGAACAACTGGCACCACATGACCTACCTAGTTTTGGAAAGGTGGCTTCAACTAGGTAGCTTAAACAAGGTGGCATAACTTAATTAACCTAAGGTGTCTCAGTTAGGTGGCTAGGCTAGGTGGTTTAGTGTACCTATTTGAAAATAGTTAGGCGAATAACATGGGTTAAGGAGCTTAGGTGGTTTAGGTTATACACTTTAGCTTAGAATAGGCAAAATGCTTACCATTGCACCAGTTTTCTCTAATGTAATATGCATTGGAAACACATTTTAATAAACATTTTTCTAACCTACTTATGTGATATACTCAATTTACCTTACATTATGTAGGTTACCTAAATTATTTTAAAACTATCAAAAGGCCTACTTGGGGGGTTGCCTTTGCTATTAGGGTATTTAAGGACAACCAAGGGGATACTTAGGACTTACTTATGGTGTTTAGGGTACCTAGGGACCACATGGGTTACCTAAACTACATAGGCAACAAGATTTCATCAATTGAAAGCATACCCATTTCGCCATTATCATTTCCTAGTTAAATTTTTTTTGTGGACATATAGATTTCTAGTTCAACTTTTAAGCATTCTACTCCCAATGATTTGCTAGGCCCAATTGCAAGGTCGAAGAAAAAAAATGAAAATGTTATAACTCCAATCCAAAAACCTTCCAATTAGGTTGTCACTTTTAAAGGTGAATTTTGAAATTCAAGATACATTATTAGTTGCCCAAATGGACATCAACCATGAATGGAATAATAAGGTGAAGATCTTCAACTTGAAGGTTCTAATAAGGTGAAGATCTTCAACTTGAAGGTTCTTTGAAAGTTATGAGTAATTTCAAAAGAAATATTTTTAAAAAAAAATCAGATTATGTCTAAACATGTTGTTAAAAGTCCTTGGCCCATTTTTGGTCTGCATGATTTTCATTGCAATTTTCAAAATTCAAAAAAGTCATACCCAATCACTAAGCACGACACATGGCAACCCCAAAGTTGTTGAAATAGAAGGCCATATTTATTTGTAGTATTTTCATTTATCAAAATTGCTTTAAACTCTTAAGCATGATATGTGGAAAAATTAGGGTCATTCAGGTACATGGTTATGATATATTGGCATGATGTTTTTAAAATAAATATGTTAATATTCATTCTATGAATATACCATGTGTGGCCACATTTGATGTCAAGTGGACGGATGAAATATATTGTCAACCATTTACTATTTAAAAATATTGATAGTTGCATGATAGTTGCAATTTAGTTGCATAGACAATACGCATGGTATACGAATGGAACCATATCCATTAACTTTGACTTCATCCTACATCCATTATTGTCTGTAATTAAAGACGCATGCAACTTATGCAACGTAATTAAGGGATTTTTTGTTACAAATGACACCTACAACCAAAAAGTAGTTTCATACACTAGTCGTATATATTGAATTTTCCTCTAGTGTTATGTGCATTGTATTTACACATGTAGTCAATTACATTTGACTTTTTAAAGAATTACATTATAGTTGTAACATGCAATTAAGTTAAAAACTATTAAAAATGAGCTACACATTGAACAACTTTTTTACAACTAGCATATAGTTTTCATACGTGCAATTATGCCATGTGTCCGCATTCCCACCGTCCATGAAGCACAATCTTTGTAATTAGTTTTAAACTATAAGTTTGTTCATGCAACTAGTTGGCCACTATGTTGCCACTAAGTGGACACTATTGTACTACTAGTTGCCCACTACTATGCCACTATGTGGTCACCCATATGCCATTAGTTGTTACATATATATGTGCCACATGGGGCCACAATATTGGCATTGTTTTACAATTGGATGGCCATTACAATTCCACTATTTGGCCATTAATAAAGTACTATTGATTCATTATCCATATAAAGTGTGAATTGGTAGACCTCAAATTAAATCCCAATGTTACATAAATTATATTTTAAATATTTATATTGGAGGTACATAAAGGTATTCAAACTTATACACCTAGAAATTTTTTTGGTTAATTACTATGAACTATAAACTACATTAAATAATGTGCCTTCAATTTAAATTAATCAAGCTAATTCAAACAATTCATTTTTTCATAATTAACTAAATAAATAATTTTTAAATATTGTAATAAATATTGTATTCCTATTTTTTGTGATTGCTATTCATATTTTTAATTAATAATATTCCATTACATTGCAATTTACAATATCATGTTTGGCATATAGACATATCAAAGCATAAAATTTCATGGAGGGTGAAAGTCTACGTTTGAATTGAAATTAAAAGCAATGTCTATATTCTATTAAAATTCAATAAAGGTGTACATGGATATGAGTAAGGTTTAGGGTTGTAGACTTGAAGAGGTGCAAGCCTTTTGGTTTGTACTATTGAACCTTTTCACAAGCTTTCTCCATTTTCTTTTCACCACTAATAACTCACTTCACTTACACTTTGAATCTTGCATGCATTTTGTTGTATGTTCACATTACATCAAGGTCTACATTGGGAGTTCATTCCTATCTCCCAATCCTCCACATTATGAACATTTTTTCTCTCATATACCTTGGATCCACTCAAATAATCATCCTCATAAATAAAATATTAACACCAATCCTTATAAATGTTGGAGTGGTGGAGAATATTGACATCATCATAATAGTTTGAAGCACTTTCAATCTATGTTGATGAACAAGTTATTATGGTCAAGGGTGTAGTCACAAAAACACAACCTATTGCTATTGTAACTAGTCCTAAAACTTGTTTAAATGGAAATAAATAAATAATGTGAAATTTATTGTGAAATGGAAAGCTCTTCGTGTATTATCATTTAATATGTATTCATAAAACTTGTTGTAAAGTTTGAAATGTTTTAATAGTAAATTTTTGCATGTCCCAAATGACTCTTTTAGCATATTAACTAGTAGTTTTAACAATCTTTTTATAACATCAATTGACACAAGTTTTTTGAAGTTTTTGAAGTTACCTCTATTTGCTTTCAATGCATTATTATTTATCATCAATTTTGATGTTTTAATTCCTTTTTAAAATAAATATGACAATGATTTCAAATTCTAAATCTTGAATCACTATGGACGGAATAAAAAATTTATAATTTTAAAACTATAAATATGAAAAATAATTATGATGATTTGAAAAATTAACTTGAACTTATTTTGATTTTGATTTTATGAGGTGGAAAAATAGGTCCAACTAGTTAGTTGGAATTTGATTAATTAGCAAGGAAACATTTATAACAAAAATATGAACAATGAACAAAGCTTTCCAATGTTTTCTTAATAACCATAGGTGTGGGTGTGGGTCATGTTTGCATGTTTGCAATCTCAAGAATAACAATGTTATTCATAACGCAGATATCTTCATTTGAACCATTGAACTAGATCTTATGACCCTTGATTTTCTAAGGTTTCTATATCTCAATTAAGGTCCTAGATCAATGAACCCCACACATCCCAAAAACTATTGTATATTGGTACCAAAGGCTAGCTTTTACTTGGGCCATAGGCTAGTAGATCTCATTTGCAAGTGAGAAATTAATATAGGATGAACGGGAAAATGCATCGTCATGCATGGAACTTATGGATTAGTTCCACATGGTGTCATAATTCATGACATTGTCATCCTTAACAAACAAAACAAAGTTAATAAGTTATTACTTAGGGGTCATCTTTGATAGTCTCCTTGAAACAATAGAAGTTTCACTTGTAGACCTAACGTGGGAAGTGATTGTAAGCATCACAAGGGATGCCACCTCCTCGAATTATGTGGTAGGAAAATTTGTCAATCTCTTGAACAATGTCAAGGTGGGCCACATTGTGACTAACACATCTTGAACAATTGTAACTAAGTTTACAAATTGTGCAGCTCCTTTTTCCACTTCATGTAGCGCACCCACTCTAAAAGAGCATTGTAATATCATAGAAGATCTCATCACATGAGGAAGAAGTAAAGCTTGAAAAGAGCTAAAGATTGAAGAAAACCCATTTGCTCAAAAAGAAAAAAGTGAAATAACAAGAAAAAAAAACAAAATAAAAAGAAGAGAACTCAAGGAAAAAAACAAATGAGGAAAAAAACAAACCCAAGAAAGAAAAAAGCAAGAAAAGGAGCACATGAGAAAGAGCAAGAGAAAAGCTAATGCAAAAGAGTTGGGAGGAGGTAATCCTCCTCACCTAATCCCATATGAGGCATAAATTGGTGGTTAAATCCTAAATCTAGGTCTGAAACCTTAACTTTAAACCTTGGTTTTTTTGGACTTTTAAAAGCTACAAACCCACATACCAAACCTGAAAAACTCAAAAACCCAAAAACCCAAAAAAAGGATATTATAAAAATTTGGCAGCCTGTAGTTCCCCAAAATATTCTACCTGGTCCCTACTTTTGTAAAACAGGTCCCCATTTTGGCAGACTTTATGTACAACTCAGAATTGAATTGGGGATGAGGTGGAAAAATGGGGTTCAAACTGGGCATAAATTTACAGATAATTTTTAATCCTAAAAAAACCCTTATGAAGAATAATAGTTTATGAAGAATATAAGCAGCAATGAAGGAACAGATAAGGCCAATCCAAAACTTGGGGTGAAACTCCTTGCAGGCCATGTTAGGTGAGAAAAACCTCTTTCTCTTCTCTACATGTTTTTTAAGGAAAAAATTATTATTATTATTATTATTATTATTATTATTAATTTCTATTTTTTTCCTTCTTGTGTCTACCTGTATTCATCCAGATTTTTAATTTCATACCCAGTTTTGAACAAAACTGGGGCCCAGTACTCCCAGTTTGCGTACTTGAACAGCTAACTCTATTGTATTCCTTTCTTGGGGGTGGGGGAAAGGGGAAGGGGAAGGGGATTCTTTCACATGTAATGGAGCTTATCAGAAGGAAGGAAAGAAATGAAAAGCCAGATTCTCTGAAATCTCAATGTCTGTGCAAACTTGTGCTGCAAGAGCAACTTTGAGACATAGCTTCCAGGGAAGTTGCTCACTTTCAGCCCTTTTTTTGTGTTCCTGGCGAAAATTCGTCAGAAAGTGCTTTTTAATTTAGTCTCTTCTCTCTTTTTTTTTTTCAAAAGGAAATCCATAAATGAAATTAAAATTGTCCAAACTTTAAACTTATGGTTAGATGGAAAATTAATACAACCAAATTAATGCAACCCCTTGTCGTCTCTCATTCTTCTCTTATCATTCCTCCACATTGTCTACTTTATTAATCCCTTTTAGTACCTTGGCCATTTCAACACATGTCCTTCGAATAATTAATTAATTTTGAAATTTTCATTTCAACAAATAAAATATTCCTAAATATTCACTACTATTATTCAAAATATTTACTATTATCATTCACGATAATTTTTTTGATTTGGAAGAAATAATTTTTGATATTTTCAACATTTCTGAAAATAATATAAATTAGTGTCGAATTGGCCAAAGGTACTAACTAGGGTATTTACAGATGGCCCAGATGTTGGATTAGTTTTGGAATTGAGAATTGCATCCACATGAGACACAAAGACATTAAAGACACCACCACACAGAGAGAGAGATGAACCGCTACTAAGTAAGCTCCTTTACATTCAACATGTTCATCCAATCGTGTCAAATGGTAGGGTTTAGGGTTTAGGGTTTAGGTCTGGGGTGGTAGATTATGTCATTTTCTTGACCACATTATATGACATAACCTTCCGATGATGACCATATACACAAGTAATAGTGACCAGAGTGTATTGGTTTTCAAAAAATGGTTGAATCTGTTACCCCAGACCTTCATATTGTCATGGAATTCCTCACCCCTGCCTATTATGTTGGGTGAGGTGCTGGTGAGCTCATAATGCCCACCTGGTTTGCCCTAATGGATGGGCTCACTTGGCACCTTACCCAACATAATGTGGGCAGGGGCTTAACCATTCTATAATACATAATTCAAAAGACGGTTCCAGATTATAATTAATTATTTCCCGATCTTTAATTCCTAATTACTTCATGCAATTGCATGCCATGAGAGAAAATACACAAAAAAAAATTAAGACCAGTGTTCTTTTTTCAAATTTTGTGAGGTACTAGAGGGTTGGCTATCATCCACAAGAGCACTTTGCCAAATTTGGCTACAGAAGGTAAGAGAGGAAAGTAGTAAAGTTTAGGAACTGTTCTACATTTTGGCGACATCCTAGAAACTATTGTCTAAATATGGTCATTTATGAATTTTTTTGTCATAATGTGGCAACTTTGGCCCATTCTTTTCCAAAAAAAAAAAAGCCTTTGTATCTGTGGCACTAGCTTTTTCTTTTTTGTCACAAGGAATCAAATATTCGCCTAAATTTTTTATAAATAAATAAATAAATAAATAAAAATCCCTCTGGTCACGAGAACTATCAAATTTCAAGTTACACAAACTGGCAAGCTAATTCCAAGATTCCAAGAACTTGATTATAACTGGAAAGCTAATTCCAAGATTCCAAGAACATGATTATTATTGCAGATATGCAATTTTTACCCACATTTCTGAAAGGAAATAGGGTTGGCAAAAAGTGTGTTGTGGGGTGAAATAAAAATAATTATTTTATAAAGCCAAGTTTGACAATTTAATCCATTAAGGAAGGTAGTTTGTTTGTTTTATTTGTCATTTTGAAATCTCCCCAAACCATAGTGCCCCCCACCCCCATGCCAATTTTTTCAAAGCCAATTCAACATAATCTAAACTAAAATATTTTACGAAAATTGAGGCAAGCTCTTGGTATTATTGGAAAGATTTTGACAAGAGAGATTTTTCTTGAGATGATTTTGTAATTGTTAGACCCAAAGGTGGGAGAGATATTTGAATTTTGAATAATTTATTTGATTTTTTAAAAAAAATTTGGGGGGAAAAAAAATCGCCAATTATTTGAAAAAAAAAGATAAAAAATATTGTAATTATTATGCCTCTTCAGCCTGTGACCGCTTTCTACTTTGTTTAACCCTGGTGGGGACTTTTGGTCACTTTGGACCTTTTTACTTTGGTTAAGGCTGGTGGGAACTTTTGCTCCCTTTGTCCTTTGTGTTTGGCTCACCCTGGTGTAAGGACGTTCAGTTAAGTCCTGCTTTGGTTCCCACATCCTGAGTTCAAATCTCCGTATCTTAAGCATTGCACACTTTACGTCTGTTTTTTTACCTCTTTTAAAATAACTATAGCCTCTGTGTGTGTGTGTGTGCTTTTTAACACTATTTTATTTTTTTGGAGCAAAAGATAGGGAAATTTTTGTTTTTCAGTGAAAATTCGACTATTTTTTTCAAATCTTTTGGAAAAAGAACAAAAAATA
>Ga0209208_10003329_pt1 | contig 23055 bp, 21 predicted proteins | sample S1TSphfallax_3_FD_187694 | JGI IMG/M metagenome (GOLD analysis project Ga0209208, IMG submission 187694) | Host-associated microbial communities from peat moss isolated from Minnesota, USA - S1T2_Fd - Sphagnum fallax MG (SPAdes) (version 2) | ecosystem: Host-associated > Plants > Peat moss >...
CGCATGCTGGCGGCCGACGGCACGGACAAGGAAGTGAAGGAATACGTCAAGGAGCGGTTTCGCTCCGCGATGCAACTGATGCGCAATATCGCCCAGCGCAAGAGCACGATTCTGCGCACCTGCGACGTGATTGTGCGCCGGCAGCGGGAGTTTCTGGACGTGGGCATCGAGGCGCTGCGACCAATGATGATCAAAGAGGTGGCCGAAGAGATCGGCGTCCATCCCTCCACGGTGAGCCGCGCGGTGGCCAACAAGTACGCGCACACGCCCCAGGGCGTCATTGAGCTGCGCGCGTTTTTCTCGGAAGGCGCCAACGGCCCGGAGGGCGCGGATACGCCGCTGGTGGTGCTCAAACGCATGGTCCGCAAGCTGATCGAAGAGGAAGACGTGCGGCATCCGCTGACCGACGATCAACTGGCGGCGCTGCTGCAAGGCAAAGGCATCCAAGTGACGCGCCGCACGGTGGCCAAGTACCGGGAGGACATGCATATCCCTTCCACGCATCAGCGCCGGCGGCGCGAGGCTTAAGCTGCTTCCCTGGTTAAGATTCCTGGACGATGGTTCCCTGGTGGTAGACGATTTTCCAGCCTTCCGCCGACTTTTGCCAGATAGTGGCGCGGCGCGTGACCCGAGTTTTGTCCTGAATGAGCGTGTAGGTGAGCAGATACACGTCCTTGGCTAGCTGTTGGCACTGAAACTCGCTGGTCTCCCAAACGTCGGTATGCGGCGCGGAAAATCGTTCCTCCAGAGTATCCAGCACAAGTTGCCGGGAGTAGCGGCGGCCGGAGGCTCCAACTTCCCAGAAACTGCCGGCGGTCATGGCTTCGAAGTCGGCTCGCGCAGTACCGAATTCGGGGCGATGGAAGATCGGCTCGCGGGCGGATAACTCGGCGAGGACCTCAGCGGTGTTGGGGTCGATTGCCGCCGTTGCCGTTTGCTGTTGGGTTGCGAAGGCGCTCATGGATCGAGTGTAACTGCAATCTGTCTGGCGAGATGAGCCGGAGTATGACAAACTGTAACTTCCGGCAATTGTGCAAATGGGGTGTTTTCCTTTGCGATCTCGTTTATTTCCCCGTCTTCTCTTCTTTGCAGCCGTCCCGATGGCGCACTTTGCGGCGAACTCTTGCGCGGCAAACTCTCCCAACGCCAACGCGGCCTACGTCCATCTGCGCACGCTCCTGCCGAGCGGCGAGGCGGTTCCGGTGTCGAATGTGGTGCTGCGCCGGGATGCAGCGACGTTTTCCTTCACCGAGGGCGAAGTGGCCTTCTTCGGCGAGGTCAACGGGAAGATCACGGGAGCGGTGTTTCGCGGCAAAGGACATTTCCATCTGACGGCGCCGACGGCGATCGAGCGGCGCAACCTGGAGGTTTTGACCAAGCGACCGGGGTTCGATGAGGACTTCACGCAGGTGGTGCTGCGGTTCACGGACGGCACGGCGGAGGAGTTGCGCAAGGCTGCGGGAACGGCATCGGGCGGAACTCAGTCCATGTCCGGATTGGCGCAGATTGCGATCGAGTTTCACACTTTTCAGAAGGAGCATCTGTTTGAGAACGTGGATTTGCGGCTGCTCGCGGATGTGCTGAGTCCGGCGAAGCCCGGAGCGGGCGGATTTTTCCTCGCCGCCGTCAAGGGCGTTGCCAATCCGCACATTCTCTTCGAGATCGATCCCCATGGCGCGCCGGGCGTGGCTCCCGAGGAGGTGCGTCTGAGCGTTTGGAATACCTGGGGCTGGAGTTATCCGGCCGCCTTTCATCTGGCGCGCGACTACACCGCCGGGTCGGTAAGTGGCCGCGAACAGAACGCCGCCTTTCATGTCGAGAGCGAGGACCTCGATACCACTATCGAAAAGAACGGCTTTCTGAGCGGCGTGGCAACCGTTCATCTGCGGGCGGTCGAGGACGGACTGGCGGTGGTGCCGCTCGATCTATTTCCGGCGCTGCGCGTGAGTCAGGTGGAAGGCGAGCACGGCGAGCAACTGGATTTTGTGCAGGAGAAGAAGGAAGAGGATGCGGACTTCGGCCTGGTGCTGGCTGCGCCGCTCAAAAAAGGCGAGGCTGCCACGGTCAAGATCACTTACGGCGGCAAGGATGCGGTTCGCGCCGTGGGTAGCGAGAACTACGATCCGGTGGCGCGGGAGACCTGGTTCCCCAACGGCGGCCAAGCCTTTGGCAGCTACACGCGTTACAAAATGATCTTCCATTCCCCCAAGGACGACGAACTGATCGCGACCGGCAACAAGCTGAGCGACAAGGTGGATGGCAAAGTGCGGACCACCGAATGGGACTCGATGATGCCGCTTCCAGTGGCTGGATTCCATCTGGGGCGGTTCAAAGAGAAGGATGACAAGACGCCGGACGGTCTGGCGGTCTCAGCCTATGCCAACTCCGATTTGCCGGACTGGGCGGGAAGCCTGCTGCATCGCTCCAGTCTGGACGGGATTGGCAGCGAGGGACAGTCCGATATGGCCGGAGGCGCGGCCTTGGGCAGTCTGAGTACAACCGGGGCGCTGCCGGTCGAGCTTTCCGAAGGCACGGTAGCGGCGCAGATTTATACCAATTTCTACGGCAAGCTGCCGTTCGACCACCTGGCGCTCTCGCAGCAGCCGGCGTGCAACTACGGCCAAAGCTGGCCGATGCTGGTCTACCTGCCGATTTGCGGCTTCTGGGACGGCACCATCCAGAACCAGCTCGGGCTGCGGCCCGACAATCCCTACTGGAAGACGGTGACGGCGCATGAAGTGGCGCACCAGTGGTGGGGCAGCACGGTAGGCTTTATGAGCTACCGCGACCAGTGGATGAGCGAGGGGTTTGCGCAAACCTCGGCGTCGATTTTTCTGCAGTTGACGCGCAAGACCGGCAACGAATACCGCGATTTCTGGAAGTCGCTGAAGACGCAGCTCACGGATCGCAACGCCGACGGCTTCCGGCCAATTGACGTGGGGCCGGTGACGATGGGGTTCCGGCTGAGCACACAGAAGACAGGGTTCAGCGTATATCAGAATCTTGTGTACCCAAAGGGCGCGTATATTTTGCACATGATTCGGATGATGATGTATTCGCCGAAGACGGGGGACGCCGATTTCCGCGCCATGATGCACGACTTTGTCGATACATACCGGCTCAAAGTCGCCACCACGGAGGACTTCAAGGCGATGGTAGAGAAGCACATGACGCCGGGAATGGATCTGGACCACAACCGCCGGATGGACTGGTTTTTCGACGAGTATGTCTACGGCACGGACCTGCCGACCTACCATTTCGACACAAAAATCACCTCGAACGGCGATCAGGACAAGCTCTACTTCAAGCTGACCCAGTCCGGAGTTCCGGACAGCTTCAAGATGCTGGTGCCGATTTACATTGAGCTTGGCGATGGGCATGTGGTGCGGCTGGGCGTGGTCACGATGCTCGGCAACCAAAGCATGGAAAAGGAGATCCCAATAGCCAAGCCGCCGTCGCCGATCAAGCGCGTAACGATTGACTACAACAACGATGTGCTGGCGATCGAAGACTGAGGCCGGCTACTGGTTGCGGACGGCGAAGCGCATGGTCCGGTAGTCGAAGGTGTAGCTCTTCAGCTCGTCCAGCGCATCCATGCCCAGGGTGCCGTAGGTGTCGTCGATCGCAGCGCCGTCGATCGGTTCGGTGAGGACGGCGATGTACTGAAAGCTGGCTGGCGTTTCGCCCACCGGCAGCGTGACCGACTCGGCGATATATGTGGGGATGGGCGCGGCGCGCGGTTCGCCTGGCGGCGCCAGCAGCTGCATTTTCTGGCCGGCAAAGCTGTCGCTGTGCTCCGCGTAGTAGCGCGAGGTAAGGTAGGTCTGCTGGCCGCCCGCGTCGAGCACATACATGCGCTCACCGCCAGGTTTGCCGAGTGCGGCGAGGATGCGGTCCCCATCGAGATAGAAATGCGCGCCGGCGGTGAGATGCTCGCCCTTCGCGCCGGGCTGGACTTCGATGCGGGAATCGGAGGTGACGGTCAGGCTGCCCAGCGCGGAGACGGCCGGGTAGCCGAGGACGCCGCGGACCTGGTAATTCGATTTGGGAAAGTAGTAGTCGGCGTCCTCGAAGACGAAGGCGGTCATGTTGCGGTAGGTGACGGTGCCGATCGTGAAGCGGGGAATGACCGTAGCGTGAACCTGCATAGGCCTGCCGGTGATCGTCGAAACAGTCGCCGACTGCTCCGACACCTTGAGCCCGACCAATCTGGCGGTCGAGCGGCAGATGAGATTGAAGGGCGCGGTGGGGTCGAGCATCCAGTCGTGCGATTGCGCATCGACGAAGACGGGAATGTCGGTAAGGCCGAGCGCGTCGCGATCGTAGGGGAGCGCGAATGCGTCGCCAGGCGCGACAGTCATGGGCGGATTGCCGGCGGCGAGCGGCAGCAGCTTGAGCGGCAGTTCGATCTCGGCCTGCTCGTCGGGCGTGAGGGCGTTGCCGAGTTTGGCGGCGTAGATTTGGTAAGCGGCGGCGGCCTTGGCCCAATCCCCGGCGCGGAGGTAGTCCTCGGCCAGAGACTTGCGAAGTAGCTTTTGCTGGGCGACGTCCGCGTCCGGCGGCATGGCGTTCACCAGAGGCTCCAAGAGCTGAATCGACTCCAGGGGCCGGTTTTCGCGGTTCAGCAACACGCCCTGGAAAAGCTGTTTTTGCCGCGGCGTTAGCTTGCCGGAATTGTCCGGCGCGGCGGATTCGTCTTCCTTGAGGATGGTTTCCACTTCGGGAATCTGGTGATCGGCGAAGAGCCGCGCTAGGCGGCCGGCCAGCGAGGCTGTCCCGAATTTGGAGCCGGTCTGGACCTGGGCATCCGCGCCCGGCTCCTGGTAGCTTGGCTTGGGCAGCGGTTGTTGGGTGGGTGGCGGACTCTCCGGTTCGGCGGGTTGCTGGGCGCGGGCCATCGGCATCCACGCAGTCAGCGGCAAACCCAGGCACGAGAGGAAAAATGCGCGCCGCACCTTCGCTCCCAACGAACCATACCTAACAACCATACCTACGAAGTTACCAGACTGACCCCGGCTTTCGCCTCCGGTTCCGGGAATGCGAGTCTCTTCCGGGGACCGAGTTTCGAGGGATTTTCCGGTTATGAGACTCTCATTCCGCTTGCCCCGGTACACTGGATGGAGTGACAAAACGACGCATGATCGAGCACTACGAGATTCTCCGCCGTCTGGGCGCGGGCGGCAGCGGCGTTGTGTACCTGGCCAACGACACGCTGCTGACGCGGCCCGTGGTCTTGAAGATTCTGCGCCGCGGCCTGCTTACGCTGGCGCAGATGCGTACCACGGTCCTGCGCGAGGCGCGGCTGGCCTCGGCCATCGAGCATCCGAATGTCTGCGCCATCTACGAGGTGGGCGAGACCGGCGACGAGGCCTATATCGTCATGCAGTTTGTGCCGGGGCAGTCGTTGGACATACTCACCCAGAGCGGACCCGCCAACATCCAACTGGTGCTTTCGGTGGGGATTCAGATCGCCGACGGTTTGCAGGCGGCGCATTCGCTGGGCATCTTTCACCGCGACCTGAAGCCGCAGAACGTGATGCTGACCGACGGCGGCCTGGTGAAGATTCTCGACTTCGGCCTGGCGCGCCGTCTGAGTCCCGAAGAAGTGGATTTCGATCCCTCGAAGCCGGCCGTGGCCCGCAATGCGTCGGTGGCCGAGACGTACACCGCACGCGGCGGGACCATCCGGTACATGGCGCCTGAGCAGTTTGTTACCGGCCAGTCGAGTGTGCAGTCGGATATCTGGGCGCTCGGTGTGTTGCTGTATGAACTGGCCAGCAGCCGGCATCCTTTTGCACGCCCCGATAACGAGGATTTTCAGATTATCCGCTCGATCCAGTTCTCCGATCCTCCCGATCTCGACCAGATCGTCCCCGGCGTCTCGACCGAGCTGAAGAGCGTGATCGCCATGTGTCTTGAAAAGAATCCGGCGGGACGGTATTCCTCGGCGGCCGAGGTGCGCGAGGCGCTCAAGACCATCATGAAAGCGATGCAGTTGGAGACGGGCGGCATTCCCGGCGACGCGGCGGCGAATCTGGTCACGACCGGCCCCGAGTCCGAAAAGCGCTCGACGAGCTTCCTGTCGATGCTGGCCGAGCGTTTCCGCGAGTCGGCCGCCGAAACGCCGCGGCAGAATTCGGTGGTGGTGCTGCCGTTCAACAATCTAGGCACGACGGAGGTTGCGCCGCTCTACGGCTTCGCCCTGGCCGACGCGATCGCTGCGCGGCTGGCGCGGATCCCTTCGATCGTGGTGCGGCCGTCAAGTTCGCTGATGAGCCTGCCGCCGGCGCAGTTGGCGCAGATGGATCCGCTCGATATTGGCAAGCGGGTGCTGGTTTCGCATGTGCTGGCGGGCAATTTCATGCGCTCCGAGCAGGGCTTCGACCTGAACTGGCAACTGCTGGATGTGGCCGCGCAGAGCGTGAAGTCGGGCGGGACAATCAGCGTCGATTCCTTCGATCTGATCGCGGTGCAGAACGAGATTTCGAACGAGGTTTTTGCGGTATTGCAGGGGATTGGCGGCGTGGACAACCGGGGTTCGCAGCCGGAGGTGGCGCGCACCCGCGACGGCTCGCTGCCGGATTTGGTTTCCGAGGAGTATTTGCAGGCGCGAGCCCTGCTCAGTTCGTTTATGACCCGCACCGGTTCGCGTTCGGATCTGGACCGCGCGCGCACTCTGTTTGAGAACGTGACCACCAGCGATCCGGAGTTTGCCGCCGGCTGGGCGGGGCTGGGCATTGCCAACTTGCAGTATGTGCGGCACGGGTTCGGCGGCCAGATTCATGTGATGACGGCGCGGCGGGCTTTCGACCTGGCGTACAAGCTGGATCCGGGATCAACCGAAGCGAATCTCTATCGCATCTACATGCTGCTTTCGCGCGGCGAAAAGGAGTCGGCGCGGCATGGAATCGCCAATCTTCTCAGTTCGGCGGCCAATGACTGGAACGTTCACATGGTCGCCGGGATCACGCTGCGCATCGACGGCATGTACGACGAGGCGCTGGAACAGTTCAGCCACGCGCTGAAGCTGAACCCGGCGAATGCCGCGCTGCTCTACAACCACCGGGCGCGCGTATACCAGTATCGCAACCAGTTGGAAGTGGCCGGCGACGAGCTGTCGAAGGGGTTGGCGCTCGAGCCGCGGCATCCGTTGCTGCGCACCTCGGCGGGGTACCAGCAGATGCGGATGGGCAACCTGCACGCGGCGATCGCAATTCTTGAGGAGGTCATCCGCGACGACGACTCGATGCGCATCGCCGTGCCGACGCTGGCGCTCTGCTATGTGCAGGTGGGTAACCGGGCGCAGGCGGCTTCGCTGCTGAAAGACGATACGCTGGCCGCGGCCGAAGCCGATAGCGAGATGGCTTACCGCCTCGCGTCGTACTTCGCGGTCGAGGGCGATGCGAGCGAGGCCCTGCATTGGCTGCGGAGGGCGATTTACCTCGGAAACGAGAATTATCCGTGGTTTGCGAAGAATCCGGCTTGGAACAACCTCAAAACCAATCACGATTTTGAGCGGATTCTGGAGGACTTGAAGAAGGCTTACCGGAAAAATCAGAAGATCTGGTCGCGGCTTTTGGAGCAGGTGCATCAGGAAGGGGAGTAGTGCGGGTCGGCTAGACACGAATCTGAGAGACTAGCCACGCAATCCCCGCCATAGCGAACGCCGCTGCGCTTGCTGTGGATAGGAAGTTCACAGCATCGTTGTTCAGCCAGCGCTTTCTCTCGAGAGTTGCTCCCAGGACGCTGTCGAACAGCAGACCAAAGGTCGCCGCCATGGCGACGATAAGAGCAAGCATCCAGAAGAAGCTGTGTCCAAAATCGCCCCGAGACGCTCCGAGAGCGATAACGGAAACCAGCACGGCGGCGAGAACGCCAAAAGAAGTTCCGGCGAAAGTAATGCCTCCGTCCGTTCCAGGCTCAACCGAACGCAGTGTCGTAATGAGGCGCGGATCACCCCCGAAGACCTGACCAATCTCGGAAGATACCGTATCGGCCGCAGCTTCAGCCAAAGCGGCCATCGCTGCAAAGGCAGTGACGCCGCCGAGCAAGTTCGCCAAATTCTTGTCCGGTGTGATGGATTGAAAGGGAAAGCTTGCGAGGGCGGCCACCCCCAAATTCGCGGCCACCTGCGCCGCATTCCTCCCACGCCTGCTCTCCGCGGTTCCCAGCCGTTCTTTTTTCGTGCGGCCGATCTTGGTCGCGGCCCAAGTCAGCAAGAAAACAGTCAGCAGCGGCATCAGCCCGCCGTGCAGCCAGCTATATTCATACGGGTACTTCGTGGTCGAAAACATCAGGCTGGCGGTAATGAGCGCGCCGGTCAGCGCGCCGCCGGCGGTTGCCGCGCGCATCTTCCACACGATTAGGCCGAAGATGGCGCTGATGCCGAGCGCCGTCCACGCAACCGACGGGACCTGCGCGAACCACCAGTGGCTTTGCAACACCACATTGGCCGCGGTCCACGGCAGCACCAGAAGCAGAACGGTCTTCGACTGCCATCGCAGCTTGTCTTTTTCTGTGCGGATCGACAAGGGTTTTCCTCAGCGGCGGAGAAGCCAGAACCAGAGTAACAACTTTCGACAGGCGACCATACGGCCTCTCGCGCGTCCAAGACGGCACAGCTGTGATTTACAATCGACCAGTAAGCAGGGATAAAGACTGAATGAGCGATTTGTTGAAGCAATCCTTCCGGGGGCGATTTTTCAGCTCGTGCCCGGTTCGAGCGAGCCGTCTGGCTGCGTACACACTGGTTCCAACCGCGGCCGCCGCGATCTTGGCCGGTCTTGCGGGATGCGGCAGCAATCTTCGTCCCACGGTGACGCCGATTATCGGCACCGGACCCGCGGCGCAGAACACCGCCAGCGCGTTTGTGGTTTCGACCCCGATTTCTTCCACGGCGGCCCAGGGCTACGGAACGGTGATCGACTACTCCGGAGACACCATCATGGCCACGGCGCCGATCGGTCCCGGTCCCATCACCTTTGCGACCAACAACGCCACCACCGAAGCCTGGACGCTGAACTCCGATAAGAGTCTGTCCAATATTCCGGTGTCGACGCAGCTACAGGAAAAGCAGGTCACCTACAGCACTCTGAACACCTTCGACGGCGTCAATCCTGTCGTTTCGCTCTTCAGCGGTTATCTGGCCCTCTTTGCGCTGGACGTCAATCGCAACGAGGTGGATGTGCTCACCGGCACACCCGGCGCCTTCAACCGGGATGTTCCCGTGGACCCCACGCCGGTCACGGCCGTGGGCGTTTCGAGTTCGACGCGCATCTATACCGTGAGCCAGACCATTCCATATCTGACTTGCACCGGGTCGCAGACCCCCACCTGCGTTCCCGCCCAGATGACGCTGGATGGAAAGACGATCGACAGCGCCGTGGCTTGCAACATCGACCCGCATTCACCGGATCTTGCCGGTTTCATTGGCGTTGCCGATGGAATTGAGACCTCAACCTACACCCGCTCGTCGCAGATTTCCGTTGGCGTATGCCCGGTTTATGCGGTCGCCACGCCGGACACGCGCCGCCTGTATGTGCTAAACCGAGGCAGCGACACGATTTCCGTGATTAACAGCCAAAACAATGCCATCGACAGTTGCGTTTGCCCACCCACGGGCTGCGTCAATCAGAATGGGCAAACGTACACCTGCCATCCAACCATCCCGCTTTCGACAGCCGCGGTGAAGGCAAGCGGAGTTGCCCCAGTGAACCCGGCAACGGCAAATCTGCCTGCCGTGGCTGGCCCCGTATACGCCGAATACAACCCCACGACGCAGCAACTGGTCGTATCCAATTACGACGGCAACACCGTCAACGTCATCGACGTGAGCCTGGACGAGTACGGCAACGACAGTTCGACGTTCGGCACCACCTACACCATTCCAGTGGGCAAGAATCCGGCATCGGTGACGGTGCTGGCCGACGGCAGCCGAGCATACACCGCCAACCAGACGGATGGCACCGTCACGGTCGTCAATCTCTCCAGCCATTCGGTGGAGACGACCCTCCCCGTCACTGGAAATCCGCGCAGCGTGGCGTCGATTCAAAATTCGCTGCAAGGCAAGGTGTATGTGGTCTCACCCAACAGCGCGACCGTGACGCTCATCCGCACCGACGAAGACATCATCGACACCACGGTACTGGTCCAGGGCGATGCCCTGGACGTGCGGGTCACTTCGCCCGATACATCAACCTCCAACACCAACCTGACTAGCCGCCTGCCAGGCGCTGGGCAGCCATGCTTCCTGCCGCCCAGCACGTTTACCTCGGCGACTCCGTTGACTCTGGCCAACTGCAAGGCGCAGGACCCCAGCCAGTTGACTTCGGCTCCGCTCTGAACAACGGAAGGCGTTCGCGCGATCGCCATTCGCGAAAATCAAAGGCCAGTCGCCCGAAATGGGGACTGGCCTCCTTTTTGGATTTGAGCATGAGGAAATACCTACTGCCCGCTGAGCACAATCGGCATCGTCGGCTTGGTGGCGCCAGCTTCGTCTTCGATGGTGACGCCAAATCCAGCCGCCTGCACATTGGTAGGAATCTGCGGGAAGACCAACGTCGCGCTGCCCTGCTCATCCGGCTTAAAGACCCCGGCTGGAATCGGAGCGGAGCCGCCCACGGGAAGCAGCCAAAGCTCGTATGCTTTGCCGGCTGGCGCGGATGGCAGATTCGAGGCGGTGAAGACCAGCTTTCCGGTCGACGCCGAGTAGATCGCGTGACCCTCGGGATCACGGTTCACCCCCGGCCGGTCGTGCAAGCTGATCTGCTGCGTGTTGGCCCCGTGCAGGAAATCCTTCAGATCGGTCAATTCGGCGGCCTGGCTCTCGAAGCGGGCCAACTCCGGCTGCATCTGCCGAATCAGGTGAATGTGCGCCAAATCGTCGTAGCCGACATAGAGGAGAGCCGCCGCCAAGGCACCGGAAACGATGCGGAACGGAACCGGGGTTTCGAGCCACTGCTGGAAAGATCGCAGGGCGACAAACACCCGGTTGTTATTCCGAATCTTGACGAACTTGGACTCCGGTTCCTCGACGGCGCTCAGACGCGCCAGGAAGCGCTCGCGCGCGCCGGCGGGAAGCTCCTGCAATGGCTGCACAGCGGCAAAACTGGCTAACTCGACCTGAGTCTTGGCCAGCTCGGCCCGGCAGTCGTTGCAGAGGGAAATATGGGCGGTGAACTGACTGAGCTGAGCGTCCTTGAGCGTGCCAAGGGCGTACTGAATCAGGTCTTCCTCCGGAATGTGAAATGCTTGTCGCATGCTCATGCTTCCAGCGCCTTTCTCACCGTGGCCAATGCGGTGCGAATGCGCGTCTTGACGGTTCCGAGCGGCGTACCGGTCCGCTCGGAGATTTCGGTGTGCGTCAGACCCTCAAAATAGGCCATGTACAGGGGCGATTGCTGCTCGCTAGGCAGCGTTTCGACCGCGACCCGGACCTGATCCATGAGATGGTTCTCTTCGACAGCGCGCTGGAGGTTCCTTGGCTCCGGCAGCACCATCTCTTCAATCGGGGTCATGTGGGAGCGGCGGCGAATCACGTCGATCGAGCGATTGCGCGCCACCACCGCCAGCCATGCACCCAAGCTGCCACGTTGGGATACAAACCCGCCGGGTTGTCTCCAAACCTGCAGCAAGACTTCCTGCATCACATCCTCCGCGAGATCAGGCTCACGCAATACGCGCAGCGAGATCGAATAGACCAGCCGCGAGTATTTGTCGAAAAGCGTCGCCATGGCGGATTGATCCTGCCTGGCGACAGCCTCCAGCAACTCGGCATCTTCCATCGGAATGCTTCCGTTTCTTCTCGCCGTAGTTGTCTGCCTGTCTTGCATAAAGAACGCAGTACGACGGAGTTTGGATTGCAGGACTGTGAATGGACCTTGAACAAACCGTTACCAACTCATGAGATTAACCGATTCGAGCGTCCTTGAACAATCCCCGCCTCCACTTAGAAGCATAATAGAGTCAAAAGGATGAAGTTGAATCCACGAATCCGGATCGACACGTTGATGGTGCAAACAGGACTGGTCCCCAGCCGCGAACGAGCCCGCGCGCTGATCCTGGCGGGGCGGGTGCTGGTGGCCGAGCAGAAGGTGGAGAAGCCCGGCGTCGCGGTTCCCGAGGACGCGGCAGTACGCATCCTGGGCGAAGACCTGCGCTACGTGAGCCGCGGCGGCCTGAAACTGGAGGCGGCGCTGGCGCACTGGAGCATTGCCGTCGAAGGCCGCGCCTGCCTGGACATCGGCGCCTCGACCGGCGGCTTTACCGATTGCCTGCTGCAGCATGGGGCGGCGCATGTTTCCTGCGTGGATACCGGATTCGGCCAAATCGCCATGAGCCTGCGCACGGACGAACGTGTGCGCCTCTATGAGCGCACCAACGCGCGGCTGCTGGCGCCGGGGAGCCTCAATCCCAAGCCGGGAGAAGACACCGCGCCGCCGACACTGGTGGTCATGGACGTCTCGTTTATATCGGCGACGCTGGTGTTGCCGCCAGTGCTGGCAGCCGCGCCCACGCTCACCGAGGCGGTGGTGCTGGTCAAGCCGCAGTTCGAGGCCGGTCGCGGAAACATCGGCAAAGGCGGCATCGTACGCGACCCGGAAGCGCATCGTCTCGCCGTAAATCGCGTAACCGAATGCCTGGAGCGTCTGGCGGCAACGGAGATCGAAGTCATCGATTCGCCGATCACGGGAATGGAAGGCAACAAAGAGTTCCTGCTGCATGCGCGACTTCGAGCGCGGTGAGGATTTCGACCCAACTTAAGTACCGCGCTGCGATACACTGAAGCCCGAATGAAGCACGTCGCCATCGTCTCCAAACCGTTGCGATCGGAGTTGAAGCGCCTGCTCCCGGAGTTGGTGGAGTGGCTGCGCGCACACGATTTCGAGCCGGTACTGGATCGCGAGAGCGCGTCCTACCTGGCTGCGCCAGCCAAAGGCGCGAAGGGCGCCTCGAATGGCGAGCCAACCGGCGCGGCCGCGCTTGGACTCGAGGTTTGCGACCGCCCCGATCTGCCCAACGCGCATCCCACGTTGGTCATCGTGCTGGGTGGTGACGGAACCCTGCTGGCGGTTGGGCGCATCTTTGCCCCCACCGACACGCCCATTCTGAGCGTGAACCTGGGTTCGCTGGGCTTTCTGACGGAAGTTCGCCTGGCCAATCTCTACCCCACGCTTGAAGGCTGGTGCGACAACTGCTGCACCATCGAGGCGCGCACCATGCTCCACGCCGAGTTGTGGCGCGGCGGCGCCTGCATCGACACCTTTGAGGCGGTCAACGACATTGTGCTCTCGAAGAGCTCCATTGCCCGCATGGGCGAGTTTGCCGTCGAACTCGACGATATGCTGGCCGCTCGCTTCCGTGCCGACGGCGTAATCGTGGCCACGCCGACCGGCTCGACCGCCTATACTCTAGCCGCAAACGGACCCATCATGGTCCCAGGCGTAGACGCGCTGGTGATTACGCCCATCTGCCCACATCTGCTCACGCTGCGGCCAATGGTGGTTCCCGGCAGTTCCGACCTGACGGTGCGCGTCGAGGGACCGAAAGGAAGCCAGCCCAGCCCCAACATCCTCACCGTGGATGGCCAGCAGGCCGTGGACCTCAAGGTTGGCGACGAGTTGCGCTGTCACCGCTCGGAGTACACCGTAAAGCTGGTGCGCCTCGGCGGCAACGGATTCTTCGACGCCCTGCGCAGTAAGCTGAGCTGGGGCGAGCGATAATCCTCACCCCGGATTGCCGTCGAGGGTTGCCCTTGCCAATATCCGCGCCCTGCGCCGGTTCATTTTACGGCGAAATGGCTCGCGAAACTGAGTCCGCCGTGCGAACGCAAAAAACGCGCACCCCGGTCACCCGGAATGCGCGTCCCGCTCCCCGCAAACTGCATCGGGCCTTACCGCCCGAAGTGCGTGGCGTTCTTCTCGGTGAAGTGAGCCCACTTCTCCGGCAGGTCGTCCTGCGCAAAAATCGCCGAAACCGGGCAGGCTGGCACACATGCGCCGCAGTCGATGCACTCGACCGGATCGATGAACAGTTGATCGGCCTCGCCGTGCTCGCCTTCGTCTTTTTTAGGGTGGATGCAATCGACGGGACAGGCGTCCACGCAGGCGGTGTCCTTGGTGCCGATACAGGGTTCTGCAATCACGTATGCCATTTTGGGTGCTCTCCGAAAAAGTTGAGACTAGAGGTGAATCAACTCGCCCATAGTAGCACAATCCCCGAACCCCTTGGCAGTGCGCCGGAACCCACAAAATGACCCTGGAATCGCAAGTCCCACAGCGCGATACAAGTCAAAGCTTCAACCCGCCATCGTCAACCGTCCGCGCTTCCCGCTCCGCCCGCCGCGCCGCATACTCCGCCGGAGATGGGAGCGGCGCTAGATTCCTCCCCGCAAATAAATCCGCGAAAAAAACCAGCATTTCGTCGTGAATCAGCCGGTTCGAAGCCAGAATCTCCCTGCTGTCGAGCTTCCGGTACGCGCCGTCGAAGCCCGTCGCCATCCCGCCCGCTTCCTCCACCAGCAAAAATCCCGCGGCCGTATCCCACGGATTCAGCCCAAATTCCCAGTACGCATCCATTCGCCCGCAGGCAATGTAGGCCAAGTCCAAAGCCGCCGAACCGGCCCGACGCACTCCATGCGAACGCAGCGTAAACTCCTGATAAAAATGGATATTCGGGTTCTCATGCCGCTTCCGGCTGGGAAAACCGGTCGCCACCAGCGCCTCGCCCAGCTCCGGCACCCGCGAAACATGGATCGGCTTCCCATTCAGAAACGCGCCCTTGCCTCGCTCGGCGGTAAACAACTCGTCGCGCATCGGATCGTAGATCACCCCGGCAACGATCGGCCCGTCATGCTCCGGCGCCAGCCCTGGCGCGCGATGCTCCAGCCCCATCGAAACGCAAAAATGAGGAAACCCATGCGCGAAATTCGTCGTCCCATCCAGCGGATCGATGTACCAGCGATACTCCGCGTCCAGCCGGTCCCGCGCGCCCTCTTCTCCATAAATCCCGTGCGCGGGAAAGGCCCGCAGCAGCGCTCCCTGCAAATACGCCTCAACCGTCCGGTCCGCCTCCGTCACCAGGTCCACGTCGCCCTTGTACTCGGCGGCCACACCCGCAGCCAGAAATTCGCGCAGCTTGGCTCCCGCAACCCGCGCGATTTCAGCAGCTTGCGGCACAAAAGCGAATCCTGCATTCCACTCAGGCACCGCGCTCATGCGCCGTTCCCATTGCTGCCGTTGCGCCCCAGCCGCCGCCGTGTCGCCTCGGTAATCGTCCGGATCTGGTGCTTGTAAATGAACAGGTTCGGATGCCCCTCGCGCGTGATTCGGATCATCCCGTCGTCGAAGTACTCGATCCAGCCGTCGATCGTCTCACCGTCTCGCAACTGCACCTGAACGCTTACGTGGCGATCGCTAAGCGAACGAAGATAAAGCGCCTCCTGCCCCGTATCGCCCGGAGGCGGAGTTCTGGAGCGGCGCACATGAGAAATTGGGGGAGTCATCGTTCGATTCTACTGAGACGCGTCATAATGTCCAATGGTTGCGTGAAACTTCATCATGCGCCACGCCCAAACCGGCCCAATGTTCCATTTCGCACATTCGCCGGAAAATCTCATTCCGCCGGCTGCGCATCCGCGTAATACCCGCTCCGATAGCGAATATCGAACCCTTGCAGCGCCATGCGCGGGATCGTCACCCGGATGCGATGAAAATCCACTCCCGGAGCCTGCTTCGACGGGTAGTAACCGAGCAGATACTGCGTCCGCAAGTCCTCGGAAACCTGCGCAAACGCCTTGTCCAGCCCGCCCGCATTGGCATAGAAATACTTCCCGCCAGTCTGTTCCGCCAGCGTAATCAGCGCGTGTTCCCCGCCCGTATCGCGCCCCGCGCTGGCCTCGATCGGCACATCGATGATGCTATATACCATCACCTCGCCGCGCAACGCCTGTTCGAGCGCCTGCGCGTACGTCACCGTATTCGCCGTATCCCCGCCGTCGGTCACCAGGACCAGCACCTTGCGCGCCGGTTTTCCCTCCACCGTCAACTTGGCCAGCTTATCTGAAGACATGTAAATTGCGTCGTACAGCGCCGTCGCCGGCCCGCTTCGCAAGTTGCCTAATCCGCGGTCGATCCGGCCCACTTGATTGGTGAACGGAACCACCTGCCGCACTTCCGTCGAAAACTCCATTAAACTGATCTGGTCCTGCGCACGCAACAAGGCATGAACAAACTTACGCGCCGCCTCCTGCTCCAGCGGCAGATCCTTATGCACACTCCCGCTAGTGTCAATCGCCAGCACCAAATCTAGCGGCAACGCCGACTCTCGTTCGAAGACCTTGATCTCCTGCGGCCGTCCATCCTCCGTCACCGCAAAATCCGCCTTCGTCAACCCGCCGACAATCGCCCCCGTAGAATCCGTAACATTCGTGAAGACATTCACAAGCCTCACGTTGGCTTGGAACACATAACCGGGATCCTGCGAACCGGAAACCGGAGCCGCCGCCTGCCCGCGCCCCGCGAGTGCCAAACTCAAAATCCCTGAGAAGAGCAGCCAGCGCCTCATGGTTCTCTCTCCGCCAGCGTTCCCGTTGTTAGCGATCCGGCCGCCAACTCCGCCGGAAACGGCTCGCCATCCGCCCACACCGCGCCATCCACAAACGTCTCCTTCTTCCAGATCGGCACCGTCCGCTTCAGCGTGTCGATCGCCCACCGGCAAGCCTCAAACGCCGCACCGCGATGCGCCGAAGCCACCACAATCAGAACGCTCGTCTCCCCAATCTCCAGCCGCCCCAGCCGATGCACCAAAGTCAACCCGCGCACCTGGAACCGCTCAATCGCCTGCGCCGCCAGCTCCGCCATCTGCTTCTCCGCCATCGCCTCGTACGCCTCGTAATCCAGATAAAGCGCCCTGCGTCCGCGCGTATTGTCCCGCACAATCCCGTCGAAGACCACTAGAGCCCCGTCGCTTCCCTGCTTCGCCGCGGCCACCAGCGCCTCCGCAGGAATTGCCTCCCGCGTCAGGTACGTCACTGCCGCAACCTCGCCCCCACCCCCTGAAACCGGTGGCAACAAACCAACTTCATCCCCTTCGCACAAAATCCGGTCGAACCGCGCATACTCCGCATTCACGCTGACCGCAATCCCCGGCAAAAGTTGCACAACCCCGGGCCTCAGCCGTTGACCCAACATTTCCAGCAAATCGCCGACGGTCGCGCGAGCCGGCAGTTCCACCGAACCGCCGCCTACCTCGTCCTTCAATATCCCAAAAGCCAACAGTTGTACGCGCATGTCTTTCAAAAAGAATACCCTTCCGTTAGACGCCCCGCACCCAAATCCGTAGTCCCGGCGCCATCAAGCCGCTGACCGCCACACACAACCCTTTGAAACCGCCGCATCGCCGTGTATGCTTACGCCTAATCCGCAAGACTTCTTAGAGACCATGAGCGACAGCCCCACCCATCGTCCCCAAACACGAATCGTCGGCACCCCTCAAATCCGCAAAGAGGGCGTAGACAAGGTACTCGGCCGCGCCAAGTACATCGACGATCTGCCCGGCGAAGGAGCCCACGAAGGTATGTGGCACGGCGCAACCGTCCGCAGCGCCATCCCCCGCGGCCGCATCCGCGCCATCCACTTCAACCCGCGCATCCCCTGGTCCGAATTCGTCATCGTCTCCGCCACCGACATCCCCGGCGAAAACCACATCGCCATGATCGGCGCCGACCAGCCCTGCCTCGTCAGCGAACAGGTGAACCACTGCGACGAACCCATCCTCCTGCTCGCCCACCCCGACAAACGCCGCCTCCCGGAAGCCGTCGCCGCCATCCGCATCGAATACGACCCACTCCCCGCCGTCCTCTCCATCGAAGCAAGCGAAACCCTGCAGGAAATCGTCTGGGGAAACGACAATATCTTCAAGCAATTCCACCTGGAAAAGGGAAATGTAGACGAGGTTTGGGCTAGCGCGGCCCACATCGTCGAGGGTGAGTATTCCACTGGAGCTCAGGAGCACCTATACATCGAAAACAACGGCATGATCGCCGAGTACTCGGAAGAAACAGGGATAACTGTTTGGGGATCGCTTCAATGCCCCTACTACGTCCACAAATCGCTCATGTCCGTCTTCGCCTTACCCGCCGACCAGGTCCGAGTTATCCAGGTGGAAACCGGCGGAGCCTTCGGCGGAAAGGAAGATTACCCGTCCATCATTGCTTCCCACGCCGGGCTGCTGGCAATGAAGGCCAAGCGCCCCATCAAGATCGTCTACGATCGCACGGAAGACCTAGCCGCAACCACCAAGCGCCATCCCTCCCGCACCCGGCATCGCACCGCAGTCGACGGCAACGGCAAACTCCTCGCCATGGAAATCGACATCGCCCTCGATGGCGGCGCGTACGCCACGCTATCTTCCACCGTGCTCTCCCGCGCCACGCTCCACGCCACCGGCCCCTACGTCTGCCCCAATGTCCGTATTTCATCCAAGGCATGGGCAACCAGCACCGTCCCCTGCGGCGCATTTCGCGGCTTCGGCGCGCCCCAATCCATCTTCGCCATCGAGCGCCACATGGATAAGATCGCGCTTGCTCTCAGCATAACTCCAGACGAAATTCGCCGCCGCAACTTCCTTCACACCGGGGACACCACCGCAACCGAACAGCGCATGAACGAGCCAATCATCCTCGACACCCTGCTCGAACGCGCCCTCAAGGAAAGCGACTATCACGCCAAGCGCAAACTCTTCGCCGGGCAAAACTCCCGCAGCCCCGTCAAGCGTGGCCTCGGCCTCGCCGCCTTCTATCACGGCGCCGGATTCACCGGCTCAGGGGAACGCTATCTCAACTCCCTCGCCGGCATCGACGTTCCCGCCAACAACAAAGTCCGCGTGTTAGTCGCGAATACAGAGTTCGGCCAGGGAACCCACACCATCCTATGCCAGATCGCCGCCGAGTCGCTCAATCTGAGTTACGACGACGTCGAAGTAGCCCCCTGCGACACCAATGTCGTCCCTAACTCCGGGCCCACAGTCGCCTCGCGCACCTCTATGGTCGTAGGCCGCCTTATCGAACGTTCTGGCCATCAACTCGTCTCCATGCTCCGCGAACGAGCCAGCCTTCCAGAAACCTACTCCGCGCCGGAATTCTTCGCGGCTTGCGACCGCTATCGCAACCGGCAAGGAAAGGTCGAATCCCTGTGCCGCTACGAAGCTCCGCCCAATATCTACTGGGACGACAAACAATATCGCGGAGAAGCCTACCCAACCTTCGCCTGGGCCGTCTATGTCGCCGAAGTTGCCTTCGATTCCGTAACTTACTCCGCCGAAGTTACCAACCTCTACGCCGTGCAGGAAGTCGGCCGCGTCCTCAACCCCACCCTCGCCGCCGGCCAGATTGAGGGCGGAGTCGCTCAGGCCATCGGCTACGCCCTCTACGAAAAGGTGCTTCTCAACAACGGCCACATGGTCAACAACCAAATGACCAACTACATCATGCCCACCGCGGCCGACGTCCCGCCCATCCACGTCTTCTTTGAAGAGATTCCCTTCGCTTACGGTGCCTACGGCGCCAAAGGCATTGGCGAACTTCCGCACGACGGCCCCGCACCCGCCATCCTCAACGCGATCCAGGACGCCACTGGCCATAGCTTCACAGCCATCCCCTTGCTCCCGGAAGACATCTTCCTGCGCTTCCTCGCGCCAACGCCCAACGAGGAGCCAGTCGCCCAATGAGCCTGATCCCTCTCACCGTCAACGGGCGGCCTACTCAGGTCGCAGCCCCGCCCATGAAGCGGCTGCTAGACGTGCTCCGCGAGGATCTTGGACTTACCGGAGCCAAGGAAGGCTGCGGCGAAGGCGAGTGCGGCTCCTGTTCCATCCGCATGAACGGCGAGTTAGTCAACAGTTGCCTCGTACCTATCCTGCAAGCCGATGGGGCTAGCATTCAAACTGTCGAAGGCCTCGCCATCGACGCCGAGTTGCACCCACTGCAAAAGGCCTTCCTCGAGTGCGGCGGCGCGCAATGCGGTATCTGCACTCCCGGCATGTTAATGGCCGCAACGCACCTGCTTGAGAGCAATCCGCGCCCGACGCTCGATCAGATTCGCGAAGGCCTCGCCGGAAACTTATGCCGCTGCACCGGCTTCGTCAAGATATTCGACTCAGTCGCAGCCGCCGCGGCCATGGGAGGTAACCTAAAGTATGCGCGGTAACCCCGAATCCCACGAACTTATCGGTGCGCCAAATCTCTCCGCCGTTCTGGCGCAACTGAGCGCCGCCCCCGGACAATGGACGCCCATTGCCGGCGGCACAGAGCTAATGGTCGCGCACGCCGCCGGCCGTCTCAATGCGCCAAAGCTCATCAGCCTCTGGGGCCTCTCCGAGCTGAACTTCGTCCGCATCGCCGATAACGCGATCTCCATCGGCGGCGGCGCAACCTTCGGCCAAATCCGCAAAAACGCGGTAATCGAAACCGACTTCCCTCTGCTCTCGAAAGCCGCAAGCTGGATCGGCTCCATCGCCAACCAAAGCCGCGCCACCATTGCCGGTAACATCGTCAACGGCTCCCCCGCGGCCGACGCGCCTCCCGCCCTGCTCGTCTACGACGCCGAAATCGAACTCATCTCCGCGCGCGGCGCACGCCGTCTCCCTTATGCGGACTTCCATCTAGGCTACAAACGCTCCGTGCTGCAACCCGACGAGTTAGTTCTCGCCTTGCACCTGCCGCGCCGCTTCAGCACCCATCGCCAATACCTGCGCAAAGTCGGCACCCGCAAAGCCATGGCCATCACTAAAGCGGCCCTCGCGGCCACCGCCATTGTGGAAGACGGCGTAATAGCTGAAATACGTCTAGCCGCGGCCAGCGTTGCCGAACGCCCAGTGCGCCTCTTCGCAACGGAAGCCTCACTTATCGGCAAACGAATCAACGCTAGCACAATACAATCCGCGCGCGATGCACTTCTAAGCGAAGTCCGCCCCATCGACGACATCCGATCCACTGCCCAGTACCGAAAACAGGTCGCGGCCAACCTGCTCGAAGAATTCATCCACGAGTTATCGCCGGAGCCATCGCTCGCATGAACCCGATCCTGACCGCATGGAACACGACCGATAGCGCCTCTGCAACGGCAACGCTCCTAAGCTGCTGCGCCGCAATACGCTGGGCTGAATCCCTTGCAGCGCAAAGACCGTTTGCAGACGAAGAAACACTTTTCGCCGCTGCCGACCGAACCTGGGCAACAATGCAGGTAGACGACTGGATGCAAGCCTTCCTCGCTCACCCGCGCATCGGCGAGCACACAGTCGAACACGCAACCGCGCAATCGAAACAATGGTCCGGCCAAGAACAATCGGCAGTTGAACGAGCAAGAGAAGATACTCTCGAAGAGTTAGCCGCCGGCAATCGCCAGTACGAGGAAAGCTTCGGATTCACTTACATCGTCTGCGCCACCGGGAAGTCCGCAGAACAAATGCTGCACATCCTGCGCCGCCGCCTCTCGAGCGATCGCGCAACCGAACTCCGCGAAGCCGCGGAACAGCAACGCCAGATCACCCAAATCCGAATGAGAAAATGGTTGCAGCCATGAGCGCCATCACCACCCATGTTCTCGATGCGGTCCTCGGCAAACCCGCCAATGACATTGCCATTCGCATTGAAAAGGAAACGTCCGCAGGCTGGACCAGCCTCAGCGAAAGCGCAACCGACCACGACGGCCGCTGTCGCGATCTCTGCCCCGACGGCAGCGCCGGCACCTACCGACTCACCTTCGCCGTAGGCCCTTATTTCGAACGGCTGGGCCGCATCGGGATCTATCCTGAAATCTCCATCGCCTTCCGTGTGGACGGCGACCATCACTATCACATTCCCCTTTTGTTGAGCGACAACAGTTACACCACCTATCGCGGCAGTTGAGAACATTGCAAGGAGGCAACTTGGCCACTCTGGGAGAAAATCGCTACGGCAAATCACGCGTCCGCGTCATGAAAGTCGTGCGCCACGAGTCGCACCATGCCATGAAGGAATGGAATGTCCGCCTTCTCCTCCACGGCGACTTCGAGACCTGCTTCACCGCCGGCGACAACAGCAAAATCCTGCCCACCGATACCATGAAAAATACGGTCTACTACCTCGCCCGCGAATCGAACGCTAGCACCCTCGAAGAGTTCGCAATCGAGATCGTCGCATTCCTCCTGGCCAACAATCCCCAAGCGAGCAAGGCCAGCGCGGAAATCGAAGAAAAGAGTTGGCATCTAATGACCATCGAAGGCCAACTGCACCCAACCACCTATCAACTCGGCGGACCCGAGTTACAAACCGCGCAAGCTGTTCAGGAGCGCGGCTGCCCACTTACAATTACCTCCGGCATCGATGGCCTGACCATCCTCAAGACTACGAAATCCGCCTTCACCGGCTACATCAAGAACGCCCAAACCACCCTCCCCGAGAGCACCGACCGCATCTTCGGCACCTGCGCCACGGTTGCATGGGAGTACATCGAAACGCCATCCGATTACGCGGCCACCCGCGCCAAGGCCCTCGAAACTTTCCTCAAAGTCTTCGCCGAGCACGACAGCCTCAGCGTCCAGCACACGCTTTACGACATTGGAACAGCCATACTGGCTGCCGTTCCCGAGTCGGCGCGCGTCAAACTGACCATGCCCAACCTGCACTGCAACCTCGCCGATCTCAGCCGTTTCGGACAAACCAATCCCAACCAGATTTTCATCCCTATCGACGAACCGCACGGCTATATCGAAGCCGTCATCGAAAGATAACTTCACTTATCCATCGGGAGCACTCATGGGCAGCAACATGCTATCCGCGCAAGGCGCATATCGGCTTTACATCGAAGGCGAGTTTGTCGGCAACGAATCCGGCAAGACCTTTCCCGTCTACGACCCCTCAACCGAAGAAGTCCTTGCGGAAGTCGTCGAAGCCTCCGCCGTCGAAGTCGATCTCGCCGTCCAAGCCGCGCGCCGCGCCTTCGACTCCGGCCCGTGGTCCAAATCCACGCCCCAGAGTCGCGCCCAGATACTCTTCAAGTTAGCCGCTAAAGTTCGCGA
>Ga0209208_10003330_pt1 | contig 23055 bp, 19 predicted proteins | sample S1TSphfallax_3_FD_187694 | JGI IMG/M metagenome (GOLD analysis project Ga0209208, IMG submission 187694) | Host-associated microbial communities from peat moss isolated from Minnesota, USA - S1T2_Fd - Sphagnum fallax MG (SPAdes) (version 2) | ecosystem: Host-associated > Plants > Peat moss >...
ATTTTAAACTTTTACTCATTAAGAGTAACATTTTTCTTTGAAATTTGTGACCTCAAATTTTTTTAATTGTTTTTTTTGTTTTTCTACAAATTTTCTTGAATTTTCACTATTTTTTCCATTTTATCCCAACAAGAATTGCCAAGTTAAGAAAATTCAATTATAAAAAATTGAACATATGTTATATATTGAAAATAAATTTGTAAAATAATTAATGAATGCATTTTAAATTTTACATTGAATTTACAAATATTCTACACCAATTTAAACAAAAAAACATTTATAGATTTATTCATGACATGAAATTGTAAGTTTTTTTTTTAACTTTTTGAATTTGAATTATTTAAAAATAAATTATTGATTAAAATATTTTTATATTTTGATTACAAGTCCTAGAACCCATTGTAGAATTATATCATTTATAAAAAATTTAAAATGTAAATATTTTTAATTAAAAATCCTTTGTTGATGTTGATGGGTTTTTTTGTGTTTGCAAAATGGTGGAAATTCACCACCAAAAAAACCTTTGGTTACATCATCAATATTTATTCTAAATTCTCAAAAAAATTGGATAATGCTTAATGATCTTAAAGATTGAGCTTAAATGTTTTCAAATAAATTTGATGTTGGAATTGTTTATGTGTTTAAGGTTGAAATTATCATAATTACTTTTAAATTTTTACTCATTAGGAGTAACATTTGTTTTTTCAAATTTCTGATCCCAATTTGTTTCCATTTTTTTTTTTGTTTACATTTTTATTGAATTTCCACATTTTTTTTCCATTTTTTTCCCAAGAACAATTGTTAAGTTAAGAAAATTTGAAACCAAAAAAAGATGTTGGTTGGGCAAGGGGGTGGAATTAATACAACTACTTCAACCCAAAATTTCACCAAATTAAATTGCATTTTTTTTACAAAAAAAAATGTAAAAAATATTTTTACATCATTTTTAAAAAAATGTTGTGAGATTTTTTGAAAGCTATGTAATTAATCATTGGTATTAATGTATGAGTAATCTTGGTAAACAAATATGGTCTTGATAATTAAATTGCTATATTTACTATTTCATTAATGTTTTTTCTTATGACCAATTTTTGCCAATTTATGAGGGCAACAACATCAAAAAAAGATTTCTTTGAAAGAAAAGTTATTTAGGCCAAATTTAAAAGTCATATTATTAAATTTTTATGATAAAATATCATAAATAACCATATTATTGAAATATTTAAACAAGTTTCCAATTACACAACTTGTCTATAACCAAATGTGGCAATCTTTTTAAGGATTACTACAATTTTAACAATATCATAAAAATAAATAAATAAATTTATACCTAATCATATAGTGAAAAATTAGAATTTGCAATTCTTCAAAAAAATCATATATTTTATGTAATGAAATAAATATATAAAAGATTTAATACATGCACTTTTGAATTGACATTGAATTTACAAAGATTTTATGTCACTTTAAACAAAAATATATTTTGTTGATTTATTCATGAAGTGTTTAGATTTTATTTATTTTTTAACATTGTAAATTTAATTATTGTAATCTACAATAATTTGTTTGAATACATTATTGGATAAGCTTCAAAATCATCTTTTCATTTGTAATTTTTTAATAAAAATTGCAAAAACAAAAGTATGTTAAATTTTGAATTTCTTCAACAATTTCATGCCAAACATGATAAATTCAAACTTTTTCATTTTTATTAATAATGTGTTGAAGTGGTTTGGTGGTTAAGGCCTTAAGTTGTTTCCATGAAGTCTTGGATTCAATCCTTAATGGATGCATGTTTTAATGTATCTTGTACATATGCAATTTTAAAACATATACATCATGGTGAATACATGAACATGTACATCATGCTCAAATGGTGCCAAAACATTTTTGTCGACAAAATCGGGGTGATTTTTTTTTAACGGCACAAATTTGTAATCCATGACTCCATGATTAGGGGAAAAACAATTATATGATGATGTGGCATGTTATTCCACATCATATTAACTTGGGACCTTGTACATCCATGTCATAAATTTTTAATTAAAAATTGTCTTGTGCAATATGCAACTATTCAAAATGATTACAAAACATGTCACTAAAAATGTCTTAATCTTTTTTGACCAAAACCATACAAGTTGCATATTAGTAATTTTGTCCTATTTCAATAAAAACCTAATGAACTTGGGTAGTGAAAAAAGTCAAGATTTCTTCTTGTGCATCTTGCATTTAGGTGTTTTGGTGGGTTTAGGTAGTTCACTCTCATGGCTTTCTAAAAGTACATATGATGTTTTGGCCTCCCTAGCAACCAAATTACTAACCAACTAACCCACATAGCTAGATTGTTTGAGTGTATTCAAATGCCTCGTCATAGGGCTAAATGTTTTATCCTATTCATGCAAGGACAATCATAAAACCCATATTCTCTATGATAACTTTATTAAAATACTACAATTTGTTTTCAATTCTTCTCTTTACATCAAGTTTTATTAAAACCAAAATGTTTACATTCACAAATGTTCTAAACAAATCCTTAAAAAAATAAAATGATCATGTTGAAAATTGTGATATTATGGTACTTGCAATATATGCATTTTACAGTTGAAACATTAGCACTACCAAAGACATTAGAATCAAGTGTTGATGTGTCTTCAATCTAAGTGCATATATTGAAGTTGCAATTTGCTACAATAATTAGGCCCTAACTACCTATAATGTCATGCCATACATAAGCTTGCAATTAATTGTTAGTGGTGTTGTTAGCGACAATATTTTGCATCACTAATGGGTTATTGTCATAGTTCATTAATATAAATACCTTATGCCCATATTCATTAGGACCTATTACATAGTAGAGAATTAAATAGTAAACATATAAGCAAGCAAGGGACACATATTCATAAATAATGCATAGACTCTTCATTAGAAACCATAAGCATTTACAATATTTTACATTATTCCTTCCTTTCCTTTTCCTCACCAATGTTTTTTGTAAGTCTTCTTTATATGTTCTACTATATAAGTCTCATGAATATCCCCCAAAATAGTCATTGGTTCCTTTCATATATTAGCTAAAATGTTTATTCATTTTATGTTCTACTTGCTTAATTATTTGTCATGTCAACATGTCATCCAAATACTAGTAATTGCATACTATGTCATGTCAACTTACTGGTCAATTGATTTATAAATGACATATCAACTTATAGAATACATATCAACATATCATTTCATTAAGATATCATTTCAAGGTCCATTCACAATTGGGTACCAAAAAGGAGTGTTTAAATTTTTAATGATTGGAAAGGACAACTTTGGATTTTTTCCTATTTGTATCATTGTAATGTATTGGATTTTTTTATGCCACTAGATAAAACGGTGTCAAGTTAACTCAATAAGAAAATTTAATAAATTTGGACATTATATAAATGTCCTTTTGATTACTTTAAGCCTAATTATATCAAGTGTTTAAACTGTATTTTTTCATAAAAAGGAATCAAAAGGAATGGTTTAAGAAATGCAATTGATGTTAAATTTCTTTTATGGATAAATAATGCTTACATCTATGTTTGGCCATGTTCATTGCATGCATTTGATTATATTAGAAACCATATGAAATTTTTGAAAGTAATAGAATTCAATCATTGGGGTTGCAAAGAAAAGGACTACTTTTTTGAGCCATTTGGTTGATTTTTTATATCCACCAAGCTTAAGATTTATAACTTGAAGTGTGGGTCACATGTGGAAGAAATAATCATGCCAAAAGAATTTGAAATTTTTTACAAATTTTTATTTAAGCATTTTTTGCATTTATGGGTTTGAATCGAGGTTTCAATGCACACTAATGTACACATGAAATAAATCATCACCACCACATGAATTATATTAATTTATGTTATTCAAAATTTCTCATTTAAATTTGTGTTTTGTAATTGTTATTGGTAGGAATTAGTGTAAAAAATCTCTTGATGTATCTATTTTCCTTTTTTTTGGAACCCCATCTATGAATGAACCTTTCAATTATCTTTGCATCTCATCTACATGTCAACTTGTATTCTTATATTCTATATTGCCATGATGTATAAGTATTTTCACCCTAACAGTATCCCCCTTTTACTTGCTATAATGTCCCCACACAATAAATACTTCCTAACTTATGTGGTAGCTAAATTTGGTATAATAGCTCAATTGGGTTAGAGTCTTGTACTCATCTATTTCATTATCAAACATTTTAGCCGCTCTTTTATTGTAATGATGCACTCCCATGTAAGTATTTGTGGACTTGATCACTCTTCAACGGGTGTGATAAACACATTTGATAACGCTTCAACTTTCCAACTCGAGGTTGTTTTGTCAACTTCTTAATCAACTGTTAGGTACGCAAAATAATTGTTTATAGATAAATCAGATTCATGTTGAGATATACCTCTCTAGCTTAGAACTCAATGAATTTTCCATTGGTTCTCCAAGTAATTGTTTCCATCACGTGGTTCCCAAGTGAGTTAAACATGTTAATTCCTGGCAATGGTCCATAAGTTGGTTCCAACATTAAGGATTAGTTTTGATTTGACTAACAACATGGTTTCATTTTGCATGTCATCCATTTGAATCGTAACCAATGTTCATTTACTGGAAATGGTAGTTCGATGGTGATGGAAATATTTTTTGGTAATCACATTCCAACTTGAAATAATACTTTAGTGCATAAATTCCCAAACAACTTGTAACTTCAAATTCAAAAATTCCATAGCCACAAGGCTCATGATATTGGATGTAGCAACAACTTATATTGTAGGTTAAATACTTTTTCCACTTTAGGCTTTCATAACCCACATGGAAAGAATTTTTTTTTCTATAATATATGTTCATAACATTGGGGTGCAAGGTAAAGTAAACAACTTACTACTATGTGTCAAAACAATTACAAGTATGAAAAAGTTATAATGTATTGAAAGTATAAATTTTATTTTGTCCAATAATTAACATGATGATAATCTTTCATTTTATATTTAAAATGTTGTAAAACACCATTTGAAAATAGATTGAAGTAGAATTTTTTAAAATGTTTCTACTTGCACAAAATGGCTGATCTTACAAAATGGGCTACATGTAGATGAAATAATTCTAAAAACATTTCAAGTTAGTGGGGCCCTAAAAGATATTTATGTATTGTCAAATTATGCATGTTATAATCATACTATATCAAATTTTGAATATGAAATAGGTTTGAACACCATTTTGACCCAATTAATTTCAAATGTACTTTCAACCTACTTTTATGATTCCAAAGTTGTTCAAACTTTGTAGCCAACTTCTTATAAACTAAATGTAGTGATTGATGTTTTCATATTTCTACTTCAAGATATTTTGAATTTACTTTCGTGTGTCCGTATAAAAAATTGTTCCATTTTTAAATTGGATTTTGGAAGGACTATTTTTTTTTGTTTACTTTACCTTGCCCACACCCATTGGTGTTGCTATTCCAACCTTCAAACACACTTGCAAACAATGTAAAATGTAATACATCTCAAGGTTTGGTAGAAATGGTAGAAGATATTCTAGCTCTAACATTGCATGGACCATGTCACTTCATGAATAAAGGTGTTCACACCTGCCTCTTGGGTGAATGCATGGTATAGTGGCTCAATAGTGGCAAAAATTACACTCCCTATAAGTCCATACAAGATTTTACATGATTAAAATGGACATGGTTGTTACTTTTCTAAATATTATTATTTTAATTTTGAGTAATACATGTTCAATCACCTATAAACCTTCCCAAATCTATGTGAAAACTTGTATTTAATGTAATTGATGTCATTTTTAATTTGGAAATCTTAAAACAAAAACAGACAAAGTCCAAAGGAATAATGCCCCATCTAAAACCTTCAAAAAATATGGTTTTGAGACAAAGAAATTGAAAAATAAACAAAAAGTTCAACTCATATGAAAATATGGTCAAATTTTAACCATTCAAAATTCCCTATTATTAAACGACTAAAGTTTTCAAATAAAAGATTCTTCATATGAGTTTATCATCTTGTATTACATTATATATTGAATCCCAATAGCAAATTTGGAATGTGAATCAATATAAAATTTTCCATTTTGTGATGTTCCAATTAGATGACAAGTCCATAATTTTTGATTTCAAAAGTCCATTACTACTAACAATTTTTCTTTTTATCAATAAATAACCACACACTTCTATTCATAATGAAATTGTTAGTTTAGATCCAAGTCCCAATTAGTAGATCTAAGGATATATCAATCACTGCATGCATTTGAATAAAGGGTACCCATGGAAAAAACACCATGTTGTCACAAAAATGAGCCACTGTAACTTACATCTACCCTCTTTTGTTAATGTAATATGACCAATCTTGGGTGCATAAATACCATTGATGGTCTTCCTCACTTTGGTTTTGCCCAATTTCTCTTCATGTTAGTAGCCTAATTTTTGTTATTTATCAATTTTCTCTTTCATTTCGCTTTTTTTCCCCCCTCCATATTGTTTGTTACTCCATTAGTATTTCTTATGAGATTAACAATGGGTGTTGTCTCATCTTCATCTAATATGTCGATGAACTCATTGTTGACAATTATTGGCATCTTGTCCTTCTTTGTAGTAGCCTTCCCCCCTACTTCTTTACCATATCCTCTTCTCCATCATCCTCTTCATTTATTCCTAAGGTGTGTTCATAGTAAAAGGAGCCAAGGATTGCATGTACATGCATAAAATCCTGCACACTCATAACTTTGAAAAATGATTACATGAGTTGTATGGACTATGATTTAATGAAATCACTTTCAAAATGTTTGTATACTTATGAATTTTCATCAAAATGCATTTTGTTCAGTTTTGATATGTTTCATTGGTTATAAAGTGTATAGTAATGAGTGGACAATTTGATGTGTATTAGGTGTTAAATTTTTGAATGTCCTTTATCTTATGTAAAACCAAACCATTTATTTTGAAAAATTGTGGATGACCATATATTGATGATTATGAAGGCATGGTATCATTAAAAGATTGCATATATTTTTTATTTTAAATATCCATGATAATCCTTTTTTAGTGTCTAAATGTGCTTTTAATCATTGAAATTACATAATTTGAAAAACAACCTCAAAAGAAAAACATGTATTTTGGTATAAGTAAAGGCAAGGTTACATTTTCATGATTGAATGTGTTATATAACATTACTTGTTATTTTTGTGAATATGTTCTACTCCATTTGGAATGATGTCAAAGAAGGTATGTTTGATAAATTCAATGTATAATGTATCATTGAAGACTTGAAACATATATTACTTAAAAAATATTGACATGTCTACTTTTGTTGAAATCTACACATTTGATTTACTTGAAAATTTATCAATAAGATTTTTTTTTAATTACATATTGTTCAAAAATTCATGGAAACACATGTGAATTAAACTTTTGAAGTTGGCACTATCATTCAATAATGGGCCCTATCCAAAACGTGGAGGCCATATTTCAAACTTGAAAAAACATAGTCCTTAAAAAGGACTTGCACTTGGGGCCCACTAGTTCCTTTTACTGTGAATGCACCCCCTAGTTGTTGAATTATTTGATGGGCAACACCAAGAGTACTAATATACCTTTTCATCTAATCAAAATGCCACCTTTTCATGTTAGCTTGACCTCTACCAACATTCCTCCTACTTTTACAAACATCTATTCCACAAACTAATCATATAAAATTACTTTGGTTTGGTTTTCCATATCAATACCTTCCCATTTTGTGGCGGTCTAGAAATAAGTTTTTCCAATTGCAACTTCAGTTGATTTAGTGTCTAGTGCAACATTGAATATCAATATTAAGGATGATATTGTTGGTATCATGTTTTATTAATTTCCAACTAACTTGTCATGATCATGTGCATGTGCGTACAATAAATGTGGGATGTTACAGCAATGGCTTGCTATGGATATGATCCATAGCAATTTCCTCTTGACAAGCTTTTTGATGTAACAAGATTTGGAAGTTACCAAAACATAATTGCATGTGGCAATAATTAAACCCTCACTTGTGCTAGTGCCACCAATGGCAACCTAACGCTTGCATCAACAATCCAACTATGATGATCAAGATTCTAAACCTTTCTCATGGTTGTTCAAAACCTGGATTTGACTTCTTCAAAATTGCATTCTTTTAGGTTTTTAATGAGACTTTTCACCATCCCAACATCAACTACTAAATGTAAGTTTTCTAATCTTCCTCTCATGATCACTTGTGTTATATTAATTGTATCATCCTATATATATACATGTGCAAATTAGATATTTAGTTTGTAGGTACATATAATTAACTTTACAGTATTTCTACTAAACCTAACATTCACCATGAAAGATGAATGGTAAGTGGTTAAGAAATAATTTTCTATTGAGTTCCGGTTCCCCATTTAATTTATTATGATGAAAAAATGTCTTTTTCAACCAACTATTTTGACTTGGGTTTTGCAACTTGAGTTTTGTAAGTAAATTTGATTTTGATTATATAGTTATTTATTTTGATTACATAATAGTTTAGGAAGCTGCAAAATTCAAGTGGTTTCATTTAGTTGAAGAGGTCATTTTTTATTATAATGATATAATTGTTAATTAGTTCAACTATATTTTTTACTACCTATTAGGGTTGTTAGTAGGTAAATTATAAAAGCAATGATCCTTGCTTATGTATAAACCATTTATTGATTTTATAATCACCTATTTCCTACATATTTAATAAGTTTATGTATGGACTTACATCTTACAAAATGGGCTACCAAGGTGAACCCCAATTGAAATTCATGGACACAATTGAATCATATTAGGTTCCAATGGATAATGTGTCGATAGGTGTTAATTCAAGGTTATTTATTAATATTATATAAATGTGGACGCCTTCAATAGGAATTATAATCACAATATGCAGACACCAAATGAAATTGATCATATTCATGTGGCACTCTAGTATGTGCATATTTTATCCTAAAGTTGTTCTTTACCTACTTAAAACAATACAAATTTCATTTCAATTACTCATTTCAACACTTCAAATCTGTGGTTTAGTTATTCAAAACCATTTTGGTATACCATTTCACACAATTTCCTTTTTACAACTATTATTTATTCTACTCAAATTTTATTTCCCCTTGTAAAAAAGAATCTATGGTCAAAATATAGTTAGATTATCAAAAAGCCAAAACACAATAGATTTAACTACCTCCTTAGCCAAACTTAGGTAGGTAGGTAGGTAGGTAGGTAGGCCTAGTTAAATATAAAATTTATGTCCACATGTCAAAATCTCATTAAATGTAAAATGGACAATCTATATTAATGTTATTTATCAACAATATTTAATTTAATTTTTTTGATAATTGCCATGTGTCATTGTTTCCTTAATCCATGTGTCAAAATATCCTCCCTTTTTAAATTAGACATTTCATATAAATTTAATTTTTATTTTAATATTGAAATACAAAATTGATGATGTCATGAAATGTCATTAGATGAACTTTATATATCCACCTTATTGTTCAAGTTGAAAATATTTTCAACTATAACAGTCGATGTCATTCACAATTAAAATGGTTTGAAGTGGCAATTAATGTGGTGTTGACATGTGGTTGAAGTTTTCAACTGGAAGGTTGCTTTCAACTTGTACTTGTCAATTGCCATGATTTTCAATTGCAAATAATAGATTTTAGTTGCAAATAATAATTTCCAACTAAATTTGTTGTTTTCAACTAGAAATTATATTTGAAAAGGAGTTGGAAATATAGTTGGAAAAAAGGTGTTCTCTACTAGTGCAAGTTTTTTTCAAGTGATGGTCCCACATGGAATCTTGAAAAAGTTTGATGTGGAAAAAGGTGGTTTAAATTCCCTTGACAACTACATTATCTCAAAGCTCATCCAACTTCTTGGTTTTCATGATCATATGGGGTGCACAATGGGATGTAATGTTATCACCCATTCTGTGTTGGTTGGGTCTCTTCAATCATGCACATGGTTGGTTTTGAGGATAATTTTGCAAACTATCTAATAGTGACACAATTATCATATGTGGAATGAAACATTTTAAGCTTGTGCCACATTGTCTCCTTGTGCATGATTTCTAAGAAGTTCCTTGTTTCAAGGCTTTTGGGCTTAGGGTTCATGAAAATATCATTCATGTCATTTTGGTTGTCGACAAATTTTTACCATCTCCTCATTAGAATGCTACTCATGACATTGATTGGAAGGCTATCCTCTAACATTGGGATCCCCTCTTCTCAGAAATGGACCAATAACTAGTCATCATTTGATTTAATGTGTGCAATAAGTTATTACATAATCATGCATGCTATTAAAATCAAAGAGTAGAAAAAGATGGGAAAATACGGTTAATTTATTTCAACCTTAAACCTTAAGTTAGATTGTTACACCTAAAAAGATCAATTGATTCACCTTGTCTCCTTGAGTATAATTTGTAGGTACCTTCCTTGGAAGTTTTTGGGTCAAAGGTCCATGAAAAAATTGCCCAAATCCTTTTGTGGTCAACAAAAGTATTCTACCTCCTTGTTGGAATGTCGTTCATGAAATGAGTAAAAAGTTCTTAGCTTGTAGCATTAGGGTCCCCTTTTATTGGATGTGTGGTAGGAGTCCAATCATCATTCGAGACTTAATGTGCAATATTTATACATAATCAAAGATGTTATTAGAATTTGAAAAATAGAAAAAGATACGAATTAAAGAATATAGCTATACAACCCTAATCATAAACCTTAAGGTGGATTGTAGTAGATAATTAATTAATTTGTCAAGGCCAAAATGACAATCTTAAGCTTACATTGGACTTCTACATTTAATTAGAGATTAGTTCATTCACCTTGATTCCTTGAATATAATTTGTAGAAATATTCCCTCAAGGCATTTGGGTGGGGGTCCATGATAAAATTGTCCGACCATTTTGGTTGTTGACAAAAATATTCTACCTCCTCTTCATTGAAATGTTATTCGTGAAGTTGAGTAGAAGGTTCCTTTTGTGGCATCGAAGTCTCCTTTTGTTGGATGTGTGATAGGAGACCAGTCAGTTATCAAGACTTAATGCTAGTACATCATCAAAGACATTACAAGAATTGAAGAATAAAAAACAGTGGACTAGAAAGTATGGCTACAATGTTAATTTTAAACCCTAAGGTGGATTGCAACAAATGTTGAATTTAGTTAATCTATCAAGGTGAAAATTGTCACCCTAAACCTTAAGGTGGATTGTTACATTAGGAGATTAATTAATTTGTTACTTCTAGAAATGATCATCATTGAAGAATGATAGTCCAAGAATAATGTTGTCCCCTTCAATCAAATCTAATCTATTAAATGACTATAAATTAGTTTTCAAAGTAGAAGATTGAAAACAACCCCTCATAGGATCTTCTAATTCATAAGATTTCACAAAGTTGTAACCATTGAAAGGCATGAAAAAATCTTACCTTGCTACTTAAATACACTAGAATTTTCTTTTTAGTTTTGTTCCAATTGTGTTTCAATTCAATGATTTGTTCCACAATGTCATCCAATGTCCTTCATAGATTGACACTTGCATAAATGAAAATCAAAGTGGCAAGCTTTGGTTCTCACAATGCACAAAAGGCATGTAATTAGTCCTAATGCTCTTATCATGCCTAAGATTTGCATGTGCACCAAAATTGCAAATAACAAGGTCAATTTTATCCCTATAGTAGTTCCTAACATCTTTATGATTATCATTGAATTTGTTGTTGACATGGTAAACATGTTTTAAATATGCGTCACCCCACACCCATCCTCCATTATTAGGTTTCAAGGCCAAGGTTTGAACACTTTGTTTTATGCAAATGTTAGAATGCAGTTTGTGTTTGCATCCTAAATAATTTAATTATGACAATTTGTCCACTATTGTTGACAAGTCAAAATGTGGGTAATGCTTAATTATATATGAACAAATGGGGTTCAAGAATATTTGAAAGATTCGTAAGACTAGGATTAACATGATACAGAACCAACTAGACTTATGAGAAAAGAAAGCCATCATGTGAATAATTTTATTTCAGAAGAATACTTATCTTACTCCTTTGAATATATATTTTAATTATTAAAGACTTGTAAATCTTTATTAAGAAACACATGGTAGATTAGGGAAATGTACAAAGGAGTAAAATAAAGGAAAAAGGAGAAGTGACAAGACATCAAATTGGCTCAAAGTTGCTATGAAAATCTATGCATGTCCATAACTGACCACATGTGGAAGGTTGGCCATATTTACATGTTAGAAACCAATGGCTTGTAATAGATCGATTGTGGTGATGGGAGGTGTGTCTTGAAGGGGTGGAAGTCGAGAAGTAGTTAAGCCTATGATTATCACTCGATTTAAGATGGAAGACACTTGCATCCTTTGTAATGTGATTGAATTTTTTTGATGAAGAAAAGTGACCACGTAGAAAGATGAGGGCCTTTTATCCCCCTTCAAACTCCAAATGGCATTGGCATAATCATATAAAAATACATTAGCATGTTTGTAAAATCAACCAAATATTTCAATTGTTAAGGGGAGGATTTGATCAGTGGGGTGTTGGTTGCGATAACTCTTTTCCTTGGCTTAAGCTGCATCTGAGGCAACAAATCCTTGAGTTGCACAAGATTAGGGAAGTAAATTTTCTCACGCTAGGTTGGCAATGACACTATCGACTAAGGTGAAAATGCCATCTTTAGGATGCACAATGTTGACTTGTCGACAAGAGGAGTTGAATGTGGTTGAAGGAAGTGTAGGTAATTGTTTTTGTCCCATGTGGAAACTAGCATTTCGTGTTATGGTGGCAAAGGTGTCGTGAATTGCATCATGGGTTTCAGTGCGTTCATTGCCATGAACACAACTTAAGAGGTGGATACCCATAGAGTTGATGGGATGTGTGCACACACATCAAGGGATGCCTACAACTAAGGAACGGGGTAGTCCAAGTTGTATACAAAATGTTGTGCGAAAAATTGGGGAAGATAATCAAAAGGTTGGGAAAACTGGTCAAGTTATAAGCCAAACACCTACCCTTAGGATAAAACATGATAAAATTTGGGCATGATGGGCTTCAAATGTCTCATTGGAAAGCATGTTGGAAAAGGTATGATGGTGCAAATGCTCTGAGATGGAATTTTGAAGTTGAACCATTTGTTACCCAATGAGTTGTTCAAATGGAGGAACACATGCATGGGTTGGGGGTGGTAGAAGATCACATGCCGCTTTGAGGTGTTGTAGGAAAAGAAATGTGTTGTTATCGATTCATGTTAAGGCTTCAAGAAAGAAGGGACATTGATCAACCATAAACCTAATAGCTATGATTAAAGTGATAAGGGCTCAACTCCCTAAATAAGCTGTTAGGGCGATGGTGGATGTTGATATGAACCCGACACCATAAAAAAATATTGGGAAGGAGGCTTATTTACGAACTAAAGGTCTTTAAGGGCTATCAAAAGATCCTAGACCCAAAGGCTTCCAAACATTTTATGGAGGGAGGAAGGAAAAAAAAAAAAGGATTCTATGAAGGTGGAAGATGAAGGTGTGCATCATAAAAGATATGATGGGCGTTGCACAAAACAATGAGTTACAATTCCAAAACCCACCTAAACATCACCCATTTTAGGGAGAAGGTTCACATGTTGAACATCTTTTTTAGGGTTTCTTTGATGAAGGATGATGTGAAAGTTAAGGTGCCGAATGGAACCCCCAAGATTTTAATTCCTTCAAATTGTGTGGTAAATTGGGATGGGGCATTGAAGTTTCATGGTAGGCCAAAGGGTGGCCATGCAATGCATTTATGAGGTTGGATGGAAAGACCTATCACATGAAGTTTGGTTTGGAAGTGTTCATACGCAGATGATACAATTAAAGGGGGATATATGATGTGAGTGTTGTTTACAATGGATGGAAATAAACAAGAGGGGAAATGACTAGCTGTAGAACATAAAGCCTTAAAATGGGCTAAAACGAATAGTGCTGCCCCCAAAGGATCACCTTGACGAGTCCCCATGGTGGATGGGATGATTGTGACATCATTTTCATGATTATGATGATTGTAAAACAAAGGAGATTTGAATGCATACACAAATGACATGAGTTGTATGATGTTCCCACCTGTTGCACGAAGTTTTTGAAATATTACCCTTCTTAACATTGAATTAAAGGCATTTTCCATGTCTAGTTGAAAAACAACTTAGTCGTGGTGAAGGTCTAGGGTGCGTTTGATATTGTGGATTACTACTTCACATCCACCCTTAGTTGCAACTCCAAATTGGTGTGGGGAAAATTGTGTTACAAAAACTTCACAAAATTGAAGACATAAAGCGTAGCTTGTGAATTGATATAATGCTTCCCCCATTACAATGGATGAATTCCACCTAAAGGTTTGGTCATGGTTAAAAGGCGGGCCGCTCCAAGAACATGTGCAATTTGGGGTGGAATGTGGCCTTATGTAATATGAAAACAAAGTTGGAACAATTGAAAGAGTCCATTCATTAAATCTTTAAGGTGAAAATAGTCCCAAAGGTGTTCAAAAACCATCTTAAAAAAACCACTTGATGATAAATGTGGCATACATTGGAATGCTAACTTGAAGGAATCGAAAGAAAGTTCAAGGTCTTGGTCTAGCTTATAGTTTTTGAGGAAAAGTGGGAAGTAGCCATCTGATTCAAGTTATAATGCGGTAAAATTTGAGGTGGTGTTGGAGGACGTGGGTGTGGGAGAAAATGGTGCCAAAACACGAGTTACTCGACAATATTCCCTTGCACAACCAAAGGTTAAATTGTGGAATAAACGTTTATGAGTTGGAGGATCATGTTGGGGAAGAGGGATAAAGTTCAAATTGGCTGACAAAGCTTGGGCTTGCAAAAAAAACTCCTCTTGTAAGTCTTTCTAATTACTTGTTAGAAAGTGCTTAAGTCAAACCCGCATTTCCTTATACCTTGTCGCCTCGCCACAAGAAAGCAAAATGAGACACCATTGGGGTAGCAAGAGGAGTTAGTGTTAAGCTACCACATTGTACAGGTCTTGCACTAACTTATCTAGTGGAAACACTTGTACATTATGTCGTATAGCGGTGGGGATGCGGTTATATAAACAAGGATGACAAAGGCCTAAGTGAAAGGACCCAAATACATTTAATGTTGAAACCCAAGTCTAAACTAATGCAAATGGAGTGGTAGTAAGGGAAGGTATTTGACTAGGATGATCACAAGGGTTTGGATTGGATGAATTATGTGACTGATAGGAACACTAATGACGAGTAAACCCTTGATCTAAGGGTGAGTAAATTAACATCCACAAGTGGGACATAAGACTTTAGGTGGAAGTTGAGAGCATGTTGAAGAAATGTGGGTAGGTTGGGGGGTATGATCATGGCTAATTATAGGGACCAATAGAGTGGGAGGTGAAAAATGTCCTAATTGTGCATGATCGAAGGGGTTTGGGAAAGTGTAAGGTTGGGACCCTTTATTCACATGAAGGGTTAAGGGTTAGTAGGGGGCGTTAATAGGTCATGTATAATTTGTTAAAATCAAAGGGGTAATTAGTGGTTGATTTGTGGTTTGCATGAGGGATGAAGTGGAGGATAGGTCAGTGGTGTCGCATGATGAGGCAAATGGGCGATATGAACTATGAGGTTCGATGAAACCAGATGAGTTGGGGGACATGGGACGTTTGGTGCCCATGTGGTATGAGGTCTACTATGAACACATGTCCCATTTTTTAAAAATTTCCTATCGTTATAAGGCAATCTTAAATCTACAGAGCTAATAACACAATAATAAACTAAACCAAAAAAAAAATGTAAGAAATTTTCCAAGAAGTCCTTTGTTAAGGCATTATGTTAAAGCCAAACCCTAACTTTGTTATGGGCCTATGTGTCATGATCATTAAGGTATTGGATTCAACAAAACCTAAAGACCTTAATACCCAAATATTAGATTGGGACCTATTTGTGCAATTGCAAATAGGTCCCAAGTTTCAAAGATTACTTATTTCAACATGGTAATTTTAAACCTATAGAGCCAATGACATAAGACTGGATAGATCAAATGGAAAAAGATAATGAAATGTTGCAAACAAGCAAGTTTTATTTCAAAAGATAGTTGAACTTTAATTTTGACAAAACCTTCGACATCATCATCTTTACTCTACTAGCTTTGACACAACCTATATACTTTTAAAAGAACTATTGTGCAAGAATTAGGGGCCCAAAAACTTATAATTTTCTATTCTTTGGACGACCCAACTAATGTAACACCCAACTTCAATAACATAAAAACACCCTAAATTTAATCTTTTGCTCAAACCATCCTTTTAAGTAAAGGGGGAGGTTTTGTGCTAAGGGAGTTACATCATGTGAGGTGCGTTAGATGTGGGTGGAGCTTGAGCCTGCTCAATTTTCATGAAACCCCACCTCCCAAAGAAAAGATATATTGTGGTTCCCTCCCTCCCTCCTCCCATATGCAACCTTGTAACTTGTATACACATGGAAATTCCACTGTATAAAATGGAGATAATACATCCTCTCCACTCAAAAATCTTGTAAGTGCTAACCGTTATGATGAGAGAGGTGGAGAGATTAACCTCAAATGTGGGATTGATTGATTGATAAGTACCTAAATGGGATATGAACCTTTGAAGCAACTGAAAAAATCTTGAACATCTGAATCTATCCAGATTCTGGGTTAAAGACCTCTTCCAAAAGACTTGAAGAAAGCTACAAAAAGATAACTCCAAACTTGAAAAAACATTTGTAATGTCTCAGAAATGCAGAACCCACATTAAGCACAATAATGTGTTCATAAAAGAAGCTTTCTCAAAATGATTTCTGGACAATGAAAGAGTCCTGTTCAACGATTCAACCCTAAAGCTCCAGATGTGTTATGCATCCATATTCTGGAGCTCTTCTAAAAAACTGAATGAAGGCAGGGCTCTTAAAGGGTAGGTAACTAGACTACTAAGTAGTCATGTCATGGGAGAAAGACTATTCAACAGACTTGTACAGATGATGCGATGACGGAACTCTCCTCACAATTAAAACAATGATTTGTGCCCCTTGGACAGCAGATGAAATCTGGGTTCCACCCACAATGAACACAATGACTGACTGATTCTGTGGAACATCTGTGTGAATTATGAACCAGTGGAAGTTGTGTGTGGAAGGATTTACAATTGGAATTCAGATTCTACTCATTTGGTCCCACTCAATTGGGTGACTCTTTCTTTTACATCCAGAAACCTGTACATGTGTTGTCTACGTGCATCCATATTGATTTCTACTGGTTTGGAAATTTTTGAGGCTTAATTAAAACCATTTTAGCACTTAAGATTTTTGTTGAAGGGTTATCATTTACATTGATGAGCCACAACGAATGCTCAAATGGTTTTGGGTTGAAAGTGATACACCAAGAATGTCATACCTTTAATCAAAAGCTCAAATTCTGAAAACGAAAGTGTGTGTTGTAGAACCTAGATTCATTCACACTCTCATTGTGGTGCTGATCAATACACTGGCAAAAAAATTCAAACAAGGAAAAATGTAGATCTAGGAGAGGCTTGCATCCAAACCTTGTCAACTTACAGAACTTATGTACAGATAATCACTTCTCTTTTTTTACTTAAAAGAATTTTCATATGTGAGGTCTAACTGACTCACAGTTAAAGTTGCGCCATTCAGCTCTCACCTCATCCATCCTACTTTTCTGTTTTGTTCCCCACCCCAGAGGTACTACAAAGAACACACACTTTCTTGGCTCTGGACAGAAGAAAGCTTCTCTTGTGATCAAGTCCATCTCCCCAGACTGGACATGGCATCCATCCATCCATCTATCCATACATCATCACCACCTACATGAATTTCAGCCCCACTTTGTGTGATTGTTTGTCTCTACACTTTTCATATAGAGATAATATACATACAAGGAAACTGTAAGTCTATATTGGAGGATAATGACTGCTGGGTTGCATGATGATTTACACCACAGTTAGTAAGTCTTTCCTGTGAAGAGGAAACTTACTTTGCTTGCTCATCTAAGGGGCCCAATTCCTTTCAGCAAAATGGGGACAGGAGAGCTGGTTTAAATTTTGAGCACAGTAAATAACATGGTCTGCCCTTGGATCAATAGATATACTTCAGAGAGTAAATTCAACAATGCATGCTTCAGGACAGTATAATGCATGCCTCACTTACATGCAGCCAAATTGTTTCCATGTTTGTATGGGGTGTTGTGTGTGTGTGTGAGTGTGTGTCTCTCTCTCGCCCCCGCTCAACTTTGTTTCTTCATGGCTGCTTAATATACTCTGTAGAAGTTGTTATGCTTGACCAGTTCCTTCTTTGCACATTTGGTGAATTGCAAAGCTATAACCATTTGATATCACAGAAGAAAGTGGGTAGCTCTAGAGGCTTCTTTCTCTTCTCAACTGTAGTGTGTCCTGTTGTTGTCATGAGGGACATGGGAGTGGGTATAATCAAACAAATTTAGAACAGAATCATTCCCAGAACAATAATAGCCCCATGATGAAGGTTTGATCAGCATCCTTTGCATCCATAATTGCATTTGCAGCAGGTCTTGTCCATCTTGTCTTGTGCTGCACAGGTAGATGAGTGGTGAATCAATCAGAGCTTGAAAACAAAGTCTGAAGAGAACTGACAATATTCAATCAACAGATGTGTGTACTCTCACAGTGCACAATGGTCAAAACTTCACCTTCTAAGACAATTGAATGCATAAAAACTGAGGCCAAACTTCTAAGCATCCATGCTATCTCACAGGGAGGCATTGACAAGCACGAAGGTATGATCCTTACCTGATCATATAGTGCTGTCTCATCAATTCATAGGTCTGAAGCTTGGAAATTCTCCAGGTAATGCACCCCCCGTCTTCACAATCAACCAATCTTTTAGTTTGTATGTTGATTTCCATTTTGCACAGCATGTATTTGAACAGAAATATGTGAAAAGGGTCAGTGCTTGCATTATGTTGTGTTTTAGTTTGAGCACTGTGTCGCAGCTATTCCATTCTGACTTCTTCCCATAAACTTTCTGTTACCGGATGTTGATACTTCGCAGTGACAGATCACCAGCTTCACTAATCATCGCCTTTCTAGGACTTGGTGCTGCACCAAACACTTTCCAAAAGCGAAGTGTCTCATCAGCAGCCGCAGAGACCACTGTAGTTCCATCGGGGTTCTGTAAAGACAATCAGCAGGTGATGGTGAAATCCTCAGCAGCTCCATTTCTCTTTCTCAAGTTATACAAGCCAACAAACAATGGTGTCGATGAACAGACAGACTTGAACAATACTGCTCAAGAAAAGAAAGAAAGGAATTCTCACTGCAATGCCGCAGACTATGTGCCTGCAGTTCAACATTTGGATTAAAGTTTGCAAGGGTTGTACTATGTACTGGCATAATGTACCTATTCCCTAGGCCAGCAAGAAGGCTTCAACATTAGGTAGCACTTTCTACACCCAAAAGGTTCAGAACTGAAAAGTAAAACACATGGGTCGGAGTCTCTGTTTGACAGGTTGTTGAGGCCTTACTGTTAAACATCTACTTGCTTCTAAGACATGGACAATATGAAATATCATAAAAGCTAAAACTAGTGTTTATAGATAAAAGGTCAGACAAGTGGAAAATTATGTGGTTGCAGAGGAAGGCCTTTATAGACCTGTGCAAGATGGAGAACTCGGGCAGTGTGGCCAGTCAATTCAGCTAGCTTGGACATGGATGGATACTTCCAGAGGATTAGCTGGTTCCGGCTGAATCCATGGCTGCTGAGCAACTCCTTTTGGTGCCGGTTCCATTGAAGTGCACACACCTGCTTGGAGAGCACAGAATGTCAAGAACGCACAAAAGTACCAAGTGGCTATTATATGCTGATGTTTATGCACACACTTATTTCATGCTCTCTTGTTGATGATCTGGCTCACCACTTGTTCTGCATGCCATTTACCATGCACAGTCAAATATAGAAATGAAGAAGGAACACACAAGAGAAAGAGAATTGAAGGCTACAGAAAATATGTGCGGTGCAAAGAAGACAGGAAATCTTTTTCAATCAACCAATCCTCCAACCAAGTTGTAATGTTTAATTCTTCAGACCTGAGAATAAGTGTCTATGCTATTGATACAAGCTCCTGATTGTGTGTTCCAGAATTTGATGCAGCGATCAGCAGTTCCCCCTCCAGATGCGAGTAAGTTGGCTTGGAAAGGACACCAGGCCAATGCTTTGACAGCTGCTTGGTGATTCTCCAGCCTGTGTAGGTGAACTGCAGACGATGCTGAGGCAGCTGCATCCCAAATGTGGAGGAGGTTGTCATTCCCTCCACTCGCAAGCTGGTGACCTGAAGGTGACCACTTGAGGCCACATACCTCCTGGCAATGGCCTATGAGGTGCGAGGTTACATGGTCTCTTACCCGCACTGTCAACACATTTGACAATGACGAATCACATTTTTCTATGTCAGATCCTGAGCATAAACTCCACAGAATCCCTCTCATCTTTTCATGGAGCATTGTTCCACAATACATTCACCTCATCTTGTACATCAACATGGGGTTCTTGCACTCCAGATTCTCGTCTAGCCTAGTAATGTAATGGACAGGATTTGTGGTCTACAAAGCCACACCCTAATAAGCGTAAGAGTTACTCACTTCACATCTCATCTGCTTCTATTTGCCTTACACAAGACTTTGTTTTCTTGCAAAGTCATGCTGAGGGATAACAACCAAGAAGAGACTTACCGTCATGGTTGATGATGTGGCTGTCTCGGCCTCCTGAAGAGAGGATTGTTTGATTCCAAGCCAGGCTACTTACACGTCCTGAGTGTCCTACCATTTTCCGCACCTGTGATGTGGAGAACCCATTCTCAATTCCATAAGCTGACACTCGACAGAACAAATTCTATCAACAGTATGTCTGTAAGATGGCAAGCAGCATTGTAGAACTTGGGTTAATGAAACAGGAGTGCAAACCAACCTGGCAGATGCGAGATGTATCCCAAAGCTGCACTTCTCTGCTGTTCAGACCAAGTGCAATATGCCTCCCATCTTGTGCCCAAGAGATGCTTGAGATGTAGTCATCTTCATGTCTTGTGCTCATTAGCTGCTCAATCGCTCCTGTCTCTGCATGCCACAAATACACAGTGGTCCCTAGCGCCACAGCTACTACGTTCTTGCAGCTCCAATCCAGAAGATTCAGGTAGTAGTCGTCCAACAGCTCAGGCGCATCCAGCACCCTGTCTGGTGACTACACAGGCACGTCCAGAAGATGGAAAAAACAGAACTGTTCCTGTCAATGTTCTTCTGTAGAAGCTCAGGAGATTTGTACGTAGGTAGTTTGTAACAGATTCTTCCATAGTACATTGTGATATTCCTTGAATAACTGGATCTGGTAAAATACGAGACGATGCATATTATACATTTCAGTCCTAGTTCTGAAGATTAAGGATACGTGTCTCCTACACACAATTGATGATACCTGAGGAATCTTTCGGATTCTTGAGGGAGGAGAAGCAAAGGATTCAGTGAGAGGATGCTCGGCGGCAGCTCCAGGTGAAGGAACTGGCGGTTTCTTGTGGAAAGCCAAAATCTTAGGCGTTTGCAGCACTTCAACATCATGGAACAAGTTTTCAGCCAACTTCTTCCTGTACTTCTCCTGAGACGAATGACACACGACTTCAGAAGAGTCAAATCAGTCCTGAAGACACAGTGATATGGAATTTCGCTCAGTTTGTTATCACTTCTCTATCGATAAGAACCGCAACATCCATAGCAGTGAATTTATCACACCTTGATCGGGGAGACAACAGTCAGATTAGCGTCCACGTTTTCTTTGGCCTCCCTCAGCAAGTTGAAGTGAGCAACATCGAGATCCATGGCACTGCGATTCGGGATGAATCGATCTCCCTGTTTTGAAAAACAGAAACTCCGTAATCAGCATAACTGAACAGAAAGCAGATTTCGAGACTTATATTCATTTTATCCGAGTTCTCCTCTGCTTTAGGAGCGGCTTATCGAGACTTTAACGTGCCGTGAGAAAGAGACAAAATAGAGGAAATGATTTTCTAGAAGTTTTGTGGAATGAGATTCTGCCTGTGTCCTCCGCAGGGTTCTACATGATGAGCTTTGCGAGGAAAGGATCGGAGGCGGCGAAAACGAAAGCTCAGCGAGTTGTTGCCGTTCTCTGAACTCCGATCCAAGCCGTTTCGTTGGCTGTCTTGACCACATGTCCCGAAAATTTCTCATTCCTGCCTTCACGCTAGTACAACAACCTTCTTAATTTCTCAAACACCAGGAGTCATGAGCTCTGCATTATATCAAGGACACTCCAAGTCCGGGATTGTCGTGATTTTGTGATGAGCGTTCCAGTCAAGCGTGCGCTTTAAGTTTCAATGTAGATCTGGTTGATCGGAAATCGTGACATTCACGTTGCGAATAAACAAGAAAGAAAGAATTGGATATTTCCCTTGCACAGTTATCGAATCTAGACAGACATCTCATTGACGAAGGAGGAAATTGACAGTGGCCAAATACTAGCAAGGTATTTTTCGTCGAAAGAGTCACTTCTTGAGTCAGGCTTCCAGATTACAACAGCAACAGCTTCATGGAGATCTGAGACGCAATAGCCGCTTCGGCATGGTAAAAATATGCCAGGTTGTGAACCTTTTACAATTCATTCGATGTCGTCCGCGCTCCGTGAAGGCCGAATTCCTGAGGAAAGCCTTGGCGTAATTTAGCAAGAAATCATAGTTCTCCTCCACCTTAACTGCCACCTAAGCCACAAAGAAAAGGACGCACCAAGTGCTACATCCTATGCTGCAATAGCTGCAATTGCCAACGCTACTGCGAAATAGAGTAAATTACAAGCAGGAAAAGAAAAAAGAGAACGTGGACAATTTGCAATTGAGGTGCATGTTCAGAAATGAAGGAAACAGATCAACGTCAATCTGCCACTGCAAAACAAAAGTAAACCGCAATAGAAAAGAAAAACCAAGAACTGAGAACAAGGAAA
>Ga0209208_10003331_pt1 | contig 23053 bp, 21 predicted proteins | sample S1TSphfallax_3_FD_187694 | JGI IMG/M metagenome (GOLD analysis project Ga0209208, IMG submission 187694) | Host-associated microbial communities from peat moss isolated from Minnesota, USA - S1T2_Fd - Sphagnum fallax MG (SPAdes) (version 2) | ecosystem: Host-associated > Plants > Peat moss >...
TCATGTTAAATAATTACGTGAATGGGGATGCCTATAGCCTACATGGATGCAAAGTCTCTTCCCAAAGGAAAGAAGACAATCATTTTGTACATTGGTCCAAGTTTAAGTTCTAACCTAGAACCCGGGCCCAGTGCAAATTTGGAAACAAATTTGAAGATTTATAAAAACCTTGAGTTCCAAACACTTCCCCAAAATTTTGGAGCCTTGGTTCGTTCCATTTTAAGATTGGGATTCTATCCACATTCTCCAGGTTCTACGTTCTAGCCTAGAATCTGGACTAAACCCTAAACCTTACCCTACAACACAAAAGAAAAGAGCCATAAAAGCAGTGGAAGGTAAGAAAAAAATAGCCAAAAAGTTATATACAAAATAATATAATGTGCTAAAAATCAATTGCCTTTTTGGATTTCCAATGGCCATAATTCGAAAAAAAAAGAAGAAAAATCGTCAAGTTTCTTCTATGCATGTTAAACTATGTAGCCAAAAAATGGATCAATGTTTTAGAAGTTTTACTTTCGTACTTAGCTTGTAACCAGATTTGGCTAAATCTTCTTCCTGTGGATCATCGCCACTTTGGCTACATCACAAAAACCCTGATGTCACATACACACACACACACACACACACATATATATATATCTATATCCGTTTGATATAGAGACCCTCTCTGATACCCGGAGAGACCCATAACCGCCAACAATGAGGTTCCTGAGGGGCGCCTGTGGTGACCATCATCACCGTCTCCTTTGGGATTTCAAAGATAAGGTGTTGCGAGGGAGAAGGGGGGGAGAACGCAGATTGGCGGCGTCGAAATGGCGAGAACAGTGTTGCTCTCGCCATGCATCATCACATGGACAGCTACATCATCTACCAGAACGAGCACTAGCATCAGTAGCAGCAGCAGCAGCAACAACAACAACAACAGTAATAGCAGCAACAGTATCCATAGTTGTTATAGCTCGTCAGTTTTTTTGAGGTGTAGCTCAAGAGCAGAGGGCAGTTTATTGTCCCAAGAGAAAGAGCTTTTTCTGCAGGGAGATGGAGCTTGGAGTCTTGCCGGTGGTTTGCAACAAGGGTGTAGTAGCAGCAGTAGCAGCAGCACCAGGAGAAAGAGGAGGAGGAAGATGGGGAACTCAGTTGTACATGGTCATGGTGGGATGGGTTTGGTGGTGAGTATGGCTGTGGATTACTACTCCACCTTGGGTGTCTCCAGGAGCGCAAGCAAGCAGGAAATCAAGAGTGCTTACCGGAAACTTGCTCGTAAGGTGGGTGTGCGATTTTTCTGAATTCCTTTGGGGTTTTAGGGTTTTTTGTGCCCTAATACGTGACAGTATATGTTGTGGTCTTTGGGAGCTTGGTAATTGTGAGACTCATGTTTTCACATGTGGTTTTCACATGTATGTATGCGTTGCAGTATCACCCTGATGTCAACAAGCAGGCAGGTGCAGAGGAGAAGTTCAAGGAGATCAGCAATGCTTATGAGGTGCGACTACAACTCCCATTTCTTTGTCTTCTTCTTCTTCTTCTTTTTGCCCTAATTTGAAGCAAGAAGTTTCTCAGAGTTGGAACACCTACCAGAGCTTGCTTTTATCATTTAAAAAAAAAGGTTTCATGGACATGATAAGAAGCCGCGCCCTAGCAGAAATTGGTCAATCACTCCTTTTTGAGAATGTTTCTGAGCGCCCCCCCCCAACCTCTGGTTCTGCAGTCTCTATGTTTCTCATTGTTGAATTGACTGGTTGACCATCTTGTTTCTAGTGAATGTAGGTACTTTCAGATGATGCTAAAAGGCCATTGTATGACCAATATGGAGAGGCAGGCGTGAAGGGAGCTGCAGGTGGTGGTGGAGCTAGCGCCTATGCGGTGGGTGTCCTCTTATCCCAGTTCCAATTATTTTTGGAGTTTCTTTTAACCCACAGTTTTGGTCACCAAGAAGAGTCTGACAATGAGCAATGAATGGCTGTGCATGCAGACAAATCCATTTGATCTTTTTGAATCCTTCTTTGGAGGAAGCATGGGTGGAATGGGAGGTATGGGCGGTATGGGAGGCATGGGAGGTGGATTTGGCTCTCGCCAATACTCCACCACAGTTCAGGGAGATGATATCCGGTAACACAAACTCCCAGAGTCTCCTTGTGGTCCATCTTTTTGTCTTGGTGTATGCTGCTGTTTCAAGTCCCTTGCAGAAACTTGAATCCATAAAGAGAAAAAAATCAAAGGTTTGTAGCTTGTATTGTAGTCAGAGAACAAAATGGTTATGTTCATGAAGATAGTGTGAATGTGCAATGCCATGTGTTGGTGTAGGTTTGACATGTCCCTGGAGTTTGTGGATGCTATATTCGGGACTGAGAGAGACTTTGAGGCTGTGCATTTGGAGTCATGTGGGACATGCTCTGGAACTGGTGCACGCACAGGCAGCAGTGCAAAACCTTGTGGTACTTGTGGTGGCATGGGCCAAGTTATGCGCACCCAAGACACTCCCTTTGGCACTTTCTCCCAGGTACATTCAGGTTCCTCGTCCTACAAGGTGCAGAGGGCAACATCTATTGCAGTTTTAAGATCACCAAAGGGTGTGCAGTGGATATGAAACACCCTTGTTATCAGGATTCCCTAACCATTTGTCTGAATATGGCAGGTTTCAACTTGCACAACCTGTGGTGGGGAGGGTCAAGTGATCAGTGATTATTGCCGCAAGTGTGGTGGGGAAGGCCGGATACGGGTAAAAAAGAGCGTCAAAGTCAAGATTCCAGCTGGAGTTAATGATGGGAGCACTTTGCGGGTTCGTGGGGAAGGTGATGCTGGTCCCAGAGGGTATGTCTCTTGCACACTTCAAGTTGGTACAGTGGCTGTGAGCATCATAAGCTTTAGTTTGGCTTCTAACAGGAAGCGATGGCTGTGAGATTGCCTGTGAAGATCTTGTTTGATTGTGTTGTATTTGCTGACATCTAGCATATTGAGCAAGGGAAAACATGCTACACTTTTCTCTTTGGTGTGTTTTCTAAGTTTGGAACATGTTTGGTGACAGAGGTCCAGCAGGAGATCTCTATGTGTTCTTAAATGTCAAGGAGATGCCTGGTATACAAAGGGATGGCATTAACCTCTACTCTACTATTTCGATCAACTACACTGAAGCTATCCTTGGCACCACAATGAAGGTTCTGGCCTCTCTCTTCTTACATCATATCAGTAAAAAAATTCTGGGCATTTTGCACAGGGATGTGTCCCTTCTTCATTCTCAGGGTCCATAGTCAGAGGTCCATGGTTTCATAATTGGTTTCTCTATCTCCCTCTGAGATGATTTCTTTTAAATGTGTGTGTGTCCATGGGTACCACATGCATTTCTTAGTCTGCCATTTGATCATCCAGAATCTATGGCCCTGACTGATAAAATGAGGCTCCCACCTTGTTCCCTACATACATGAAAAAAACTCCATGCTGCTGTTGAGTCCTCTCTGAAGTTCGTGTCATAGGCTACATAGTTTGTTCCTGAAGGTCATCTTGTACCTTTGCCTCTTGCACCACTTGCAGATTCCTTGCATTCTACAGCCTAGGAATGTGCAAGTGGTTGTCTCTCTTAAAGCCTTCCATCTTTTTGTCAAGTTGTTGTGATGATTGTACTGGGAATAGGTCTTTCCATTCTCATGATGTAGAAGCACAATGGAACAATGGAGTGATTTTGATCCTCTCAACATACAACTAGGATGCCAAATGAATCCAAACAGGGAACCTGTATGGTCCAACACTGTGTCCAAAATTTGCAAGTTTGTGTCTTCATTAAGTGATGGGATTGTGTGATTTGTCTGCTGAGAATAGGTGAAGACAGTGGATGGCCTCATGGACCTCCAAGTACCTGCAGGAACTCAACCAGGCGATGTCTTAGTGATGTCCAAACTAGGGGTGCCTAAACTGAACAAGGTCTCTGTAAGGGGTGATCATTTCTTCACAATAAAGGTTGCCATTCCAACACGTTTGAGGTATGTCTGGCTGATTCAGCATTCTCTTTAAGAGCTCCCAAGTTGAGAATGGAATCCTCACAAGTGTGGGACTGTCTAACATATGGCTTCTTGATGGCAGTGAGACAGAACGCACACTGGTAGAGGATCTGGCACAGCTCCACATGACCAAGGGGCGTGGTGGGTCAGTCAAAGTGAAGGCTAACAGCAGACCTCAACGTAAGAAGAGTGCAGCTCCAAAAGCTAACCGCAAAAAGAACCCTCCTAGTCCAGGCCCTGCTGGCATGTCAGCCCCCATCCTCTCTCAGGAAGACCAGGAGAGGGAGAGAGCCCCAAGTTCATGAGAGAGAGAGAGAGAGGATCTCTGGAAAGTCTTCCAGGGCAACCCTGGCTCTCTTAGAAATATTAAAAGCCTCTCCCTTCTCTTTTTCCAGTCCTCCCTGCTCTTTACCCAATGACTGAAAGTTGTACCTTTTAGACTTATCTGATAGACAATTTTGACAGGCCAAATACATTCAGCAATGCTCACTAGTGGACCTTGAGATTCATTCCAAACTAGATTCGGTGATAAATTTGTTCTCCAGTATGGATATTTTTTCAATCAGTTTCTTCCTTGTTTCTCCTGCTGGAGCAATGAAGTAGTCCACTACACAATGCAGAATGACAAATGATTTGATTTATATGTTTGGCCAAGTAGTGTATTTCTTGATGTTTTGCATCTGCAGGGGCTCACGATGGCAGGACAACAGTGCAGGAGAAGGATAGTGAGGCATCACCATTGGAGGAAAATAAAGCAGATGATGACAGTGTTCTTGGTGCTGTCAAGAATTTTGTTGGGTAATATCTCTGTACTTTGTTGTCTCCTACACTTCAATTTCTTCTGTGCATGAATTGCTGGCCACCAGGAGATTGCTTTGCAGTAAACCACTCCAAATCTTTCAAAATCAATTTCTGATCCAGAACCTATGATAGACATAACAAAATGTGCCAATGTAGAACCCTCCTCTCCACATGTGTCCTATAATTACTACACCTCTGGAATGTAATGTCTGGCCTCTGTTTGAAGTACTAGCAACTGGAGGCTCAATGGTGGTTAATGAATATGCATTATGTCTTTAGTGTGAGTACTGTACAGAAATATGCCTCTCAACAGTGTCCTGTTTTTTTAGGAAGGTTTAAGTTTTAGGGTTTAGTATGTGCGTTGATCCTGGCTGCATGTGCATCTGCATGGGGTCTACAATGTGATGCAACAGGCGGAGAGGATCTTCAGGGCCCAAGTTTGCATCCGTGTTACAGGAGCGGTCCCCATTTCTTGGGGATGCCCACTCAATTGGATCACAGACCTCAAGAGCCTCATTCCTGATTGTCACTCTCTTATTGGCTGCTGCATTCTTTCTCTACCCTTCTGTCCTTAGGGTCCTCTCTTGGCTACTTCCTATTTTATCATCCCTTTACCACAAATAGATGAGGTTCAGACTCTTTGTTCATGTGGTGAGCTCTCTGTCATAGATACTACTATGCCTTGGAGCATCATGCCTAGTGAAACACAGGCTCCTTTTTTTGGCAGAAGAACCTACTCCATGGCAGGCAGCTCATGTTAGCTGTCATGTATTTCCTCTGTGCTACAGGTGAAACAAGGTCCAGATGAGCAAATGTATGACCCCATCAAATGAACTATATGAATTCCTGGGTTGTACCATGTGCAGTTTAGAGCCTGCAATATGGTTGAAGAAGCCTTCCTTTGATCCTAATAAGTATACAAGAGTTTGCAGTAAAGAGCATTAGAATTAGTAGTAGGTGATTGTAAGAAGTTGCATCACTTTTGTTGTCTAGTCTTCTGAAGCTTCTGTATCCTGTGGTGTATGGGGTGACATTTGGGAGCATAGATCGGCTGCTTCAAGTGCTCTCAAATGGCTCAAGGATAGGCTCTGAAGAAGGCGCTCCCCTTTTTTGTCAATGATGATGTGGGATCTCTAAGTCAATTATGATATTCATCTGCACCACAACAAGGACCACCAATTGACACAGTTGCTGGAAATTTGCTCTTTGTCAAACTCTCTCTTTCACTATCACATTCTTTAGTTCTGGATTTATGGGATCAGCTCCCTGTCGGCTTTAGCTTCAAGGGGTACAAGAGAGCTAAAATGCTCAATAGGAAAAGAAAAAATTTACTTCTAGGTGATTTTAGTAAGATTTAGTTGCTCGTCACTGAGTTTGTTCTTGAGCTATAGCTTCAGACTCGTGGATAGGCAAGTGAAAAGTAGCTGACTTACATGGCAACCCTTGGGATCAATGCTGTTTGTGAAGCATGGTTGCACTTAACATTGAAAGCGGGTTTGATAGATGTCAATGTATGCAGGCATTTACTCAGGCAAAGAGTATGGTGAGAGGAATGCCTGGATAAGATTATTTGGGTAGTGTTGTCTGAATGGTCTTCATGAACTGTTCACTGTTTTGAATGAACACGTCAAGCAGGCCTAATGTCAGTTTCCTGGGAGAATGCGTGAAGAGAGAAGTTGGAGCTCTGGTTGGGATCTTGAACTAACTTAATTTCTTGGATGCAGGACGTTTCACCTCAGATTAATGTATGAAGATCTTGAGCTTTGCAGTTACCCAATAAAAGTTTTGTTTTCCAATGTCCATCAAGGCAGCTTTTGGAGGTTTCAAAAGCGTTTTGCAAATTCCATTAGGAAACTTTGGGTTTAGTGTGCTTATTTTCTTGTGAGTATCACTGACAGAGTATCAGACCATCACCATGATCGGAAATGCGAGCAACCTGCTTACCAATGCTCCCCATGACTTCATCAGCTCACAACTACATGTAGATAACTGTATGATATTCTGATCAAATGTTTTAGGTGCACAATTGTACCAAAATGTGCTTCCTTAGTTTTTGTCAAAATTTGTAGAATCAATAGAAAAAACAGAGTGACGATAGCACTGTCCAGGCACCCTTCAGTTATTCACACTTCCATCTTCCCATGTCGAGATCAGGAAGCCAGATTAGAAAGACTAAGACAGTCCCAAGTACTTTATTTGTGCCATGTTCAAGAGGGTTGACATCTGGTGATATGCAGCATTGCTCACATTCCAAGAGCTCAGCTTTTCTCACATGTACAACACAACCACTATCATCCAAGCTATTTTATGCATTCAGAGGCTGAATCTACTGTGCCTCTGCAAAGAACATGTCCAAATACCACTGTGAAAAGAACCAAGTCAACAAAAACCTTGGCTACTCTTCCCCAGCAGTATGGCCCCAAAAGATATGCATGGCTATGCCTGCTCCAACTAGTCGGATTCTAACCTATCTACATCAACAAAGATGGGGAGAGCTTTGGAAGATAACTTAGTAAGCGACCAGTATTTTGCCCTATAAAATTACATGCCCATAACCAGAGTGAGTCCTCATCATGGTCCTGATGTCACTGCACAGGGATGTGGGGAAAGTCTTCAGACACTTGATATCTGTAATCTAAGACTCCCTGTCCCAACAACTGGATACACCATTAAATGCTTGGATGTTCAGATCCCCAACCTTTTTGTAACATAGGGTGGAGACTGACAATCAAGTGCTGGAGTGAAGTTGCATGTGTAAACAGGAGAAGGTAATGGCAACCATCTGAAAAGTGCAGATGCTACACCAGCAAGTTTGGCAACAACTGGTGAGAGGTAGCAAAGAGGCCAAATGCTTTCCATGCGCATCTGCAGTGATTCTGTGACATCTTCAGTAAACTGATGAGCATAGCTTGGGCCTGGGAGGACAATGGCAAAGCATCCTCTTGGCACATTTATCCGGTGGAAGCAGTCCTCAGAAATCAGCATGTTCACCTTTTTCTCCAGATCCTCAATCCTCTGGCGCAGAGCTTCTTCTGTTGAGGAAATCATTTTGAACCCACTTTCATGTTCTGGCCCATAAGCCCTACCACTCCTACAACTGTGAAGCAGATGATCATTCTGGATACTTTTGCCACTCACTATGACTTTACCATGCTGACCATGGACACTTTCACTTGTCCCAACATCAAGTTGCAAGCTATCAGCTATGTCGTCATCTGCAGCAAATTTGCTCCACCTTGCCAGACTACCATGAGTGGATTCCCATGACGAGGATGATGCAGATAAATCAAATGAGCCTGCATCACTTGCTCTATTCTCGGCAAACCTGTGCCTTGGATTCAGGGACCTTACCTTTATATCCAAAGCCCTAGGTTGGAATGCTCGCACCCTTGTTCTTGATTCCAGATTTGATAATGCCTGCACCACACCTTCATACTCATCCAAATCCTCCTCCTCCAACTCCCCTTCTTCTTCTTCCATTTCCTTTGGAGGCTCCCACAAGTTGGATTCCAACCACTCATCTGAAACTTTTCTTGACTCCTCCATGTTCTTGTCCATGCTGAACATGCAACCCTATTATCTGTAACTACTGAAGAGGAATTTATTTTTTTGTTTGTTTTCCCTGGATGAGAGTGTGTGTGTGTGTGTGTGTGTGTCTGTGTGTCTGTGTCTGTGTGTCTGACAAACCCTTACGAAATGGCAATCACTCTGGAACACACTTCTCACCTTTTGCAACCCCAGATACTCCCATTCTCAAAAAACTCCTCGACCCTTACACAAAATGGTAATGACACTGGAACACAATTCTCACCTTTGGCAACCCCAGAAACTGCCATGCTCAAAAACTCCTCAAATACGAAAACGGCAAAAATTGAAACCCTAAATAATACTACGACTTGCGCCCAAAGAAAAGCTATCACAAAATGCCACTCCGCAACACAAGAAGAAGAAGTCAACAAACAATTTACAGACAATCGCTACAAGAAAGGTTAAAATTGAAAGCTGCTAGAAAGAAAGAAAAGGAAAAGGAAAAGGAAAAAATCAAAGCAACAAGACAAATACCTAGTCGAGCAGTCCACTCCCACCAACCACGCAAAAAACCGTTCTCAAACAAAAAAGGTTTTCATTGATTGATTGCGAGTGATACCAAAAGACGGCAACGTTTCCAAAGAAGCAAACATCCAGACGTGAAAGAAAAGCAAACAGACAACACGCAACAAATAAATCCCCCCCCGAAAAAAAAGAGAGACAGAGAAAAAAAAATCCGAGTTCAAAAATTGTGCAAAAAAATTACCGGGTTCTTCAGGCTTGAAAATTAGCTGTTAAGCACCGCCGATTGCGTCCACAATTCTCGGTCTGCAAATCACGCGCCGCGCGGATTCGAGAGAGGGAAAACACGCGCACAAACTGGCTGTTGTGTCTGTCTTCTTCGGCGCCAGAACAACGAAGATGAAGTCCGTTCCTTTCTTCCGTGACCTAATTTCTGGGCACCGTTGCCACCCGACATCCTCACCGTGGTTCTACTTCTCACTCGACACAGGTCCACGTTTGAAAATAGGTAGGTACCTACAGAAACTGGATAAGCTTTACAGAAGCCATTGACCTGTTGGGTTCTGCCACGTCATCCAGTCTCTCCTTGGCTGTATTTGGTACAGAAGACTGCTGGTTGCACATTTTCCTTTTGTGTCTAATTAGTAAGAAAATTAGTGGGTTCCATGTACTAGGGTTTAGGGTTTAGTTCCATGTACTAGGCTAGAGAAGGGTCAGGGTTTGGCCAATCAAGGGTCCTAGTGAGAGCCCATATGGCTGGCTGGAATCGGCCAACCCTGGCATGTTCCAGCCTAGCAGGACAAGGCCATGAGCAAGCTAGAAGCCGGAATCGGCCAAACCTGGCATGTTCTAGCTAGGCAGGGCAAGGCCATGTTTGATGCAAGCGTTGAAGCTTCAACACACTCACCTTGATTATTGGGTGTGGTTTGGTCCATTCATTTGCATCACAATTGGATGCTTTGATTTGCCTTTTTTTGGTGGGTTGTTTGTGTAGTTGCAAGTGTGTGGGTTGTTTGTGCACCTACAAATGTATGGATAAATGGAGCAATGGTGATTCGAACTTGTATCTTTGATTGTAGGCTGATGATTTAAGTGATGATGACAAAGACAATCGTGTTGCTACAACCTACTATCAAACTTGATGGGTGTGTTTGTTATGGCAAGTCTCCACCAAGTCACAAAGCAAACATAAAAAAGGGTAGAACAATGGGAAAGGAGAGGATTTGACATGATTACTTTGCACAAGTTGCCTATGTGCGATATAAGTTGTTTAGACAACGATATTGCATGCAAAGTAGTTTGTTTCTACAAAGAGTGGAATTAGCGACAATGCACAATTCATTGTTTGTGCAAAAGCACAATGTGGCATTTTTGTGACAACCATTCATGAACCTCAAGGAGAAAACAAGTGCCATTTTGCAAATCAACAAAAAGCTTGTAGAAAGGATGTTGAGAATTTTTTGGGGGTGTTGCAATCATGTTGGGCAACAATTCAAAATCCTTAAAGACTTTGGGATAGACAAATTGTGGGCGACATCATGTTGCATATGTGATTCTACACAACATGATTATCAAAGATGAATTTGATTTGGATTGTGAATCTTATTTTGATCAACTTGGTCATTCATATGAAACATGGGTTAACATTTGATTAATATATAAAAGGAACAAATCAAATTTAAAACTTAAATAACCATTTCAATTTGAGGAATGATTTAGTATAACATTTATGGTCTACTAAAACAACAATGTTAGCAATCACATTCAAAAAAAATGTGAGCTTTACTCAGTTATGTAATTTACAAATTTTACACTTGTTTATTTTAGCTAACATTTGTTTGATCTATATTTAATTAATTGTATTTAGGCATTTCATTAGAGGTAACATGATGATTATAAGTTTTTTTGCATAAGTAAGCAATGGAGTTTGGATACTAATTAGTGATGTAGGGAAAAGGTTAATAATCAACCTCACTTGAAGTTTTTACAATTTTTAATTTGACATGTGAAATTTGAAATATTTGTGGGCTCCATCAAAAGCTAGTTGCACATTAAATTATCAATTAAACCATTGTGTTTGGTCTTCAAGAATCACAATTGTTTTCATAATTATAGTACCCATGTCCACTATCACTTTCATTTAAGGTTGAAAGGCACATTTGTTTTTTTTCCCATTCTTTTCTACTCTTTCATTGCCTTTGAACCATGTGGTTGAATTACCACAATGGCAAGGAGTCATGTTGGGGAGCTCTCATCAATGGTCTCCACTTTGTTTTAATTAATTTCCAACAAGGTCGTCAAATGTTGATGCTTTGCAATAGTGGACTTGCACATGTGTACAACGCTTCACCCCAACAAGGAGTTTCATGCAACAATAACTAAAGCTAAACAATAATCAAAGCTAAACAATTGTTGGCATGCATGTTTTGATTTGTAAAGCCCCAAAGTTTTTTTTGTATTGTGTCTTTCGTGTTTGTTCCATATTCTTGCAATGTTTGGATAATTTTATATTTTACAATGAATTTAGCAACATCAAGTTTGATGGTGCCCCATTTCATTCCCAATGAAGTTGCCAACCTTGTTGTTAATCCATTTGGATGATTTTGATTATAATGTTTAGAAACCCAATCCCAAAAATCCATTGTTTTCTTTATTGTGACTAATGATCAAATCTTGTGAATCATGCAAGGAACAACACAAGTGTGCATCTTCATTGACAAAAAAAAAAATCCCTTTTCTTTCTCCTTGTTGAATCCATGTATGCAATTGGTGGCACCATAATTCCTCTCCACATAACTCCACATGGGCACTTAACTTTAGCAAAATCACGTAACAAGCCCATGATTTCTATCAACATTATAAAAATAATCTCATGCAAATAAAAATTAAATCAATTGTTAGGGCTTGAAGGTTTTTTTAAGTTCAAACTTCTACAAGGGTTGCAAAAATGGTTCAATTGCAAAACTTCATAACTAATTACAATTGGAAGGGCAATTGTTGCCCACCACAAAGACATATAACAATCATTTTTAAACATTTCAAAACATTACTATATAATCCAATTTCTTGTGCATAATCCAACAGGTTAAAAAAAGCTCACATGGAACATATTTTGAGTTGGATGAACATGATCCATAAAGTTGATTGTAAAGTTGATTTTAAAGAAGTACGTAGCTCTTTCTTACATATTTTATGAAATGAAATTATCAATAGCATTTTCTAATGTTCATCAATCAAGTGGATCATTGCATTATTCATCTCCTCCAATGGCCCATCATAGATTCTTTCAAATAAGCCAAAGAATAATAAGCCCAAGGTCATCGGAGTTTTAGTATTTAGTGAAAAGACATTTATATGATCTTTGGATTACAAAATTAATGGAACATAATCAATCCAAAAGTTTGGCAAAATTCTCAAGACAAAGTATTATGATGTACATTTTGGGGTTAGACATGTTTTTGCATAATGTCCATTGCATAATGTCCAATACATAATGTCCATTACTATGTGTCAAGTTTGTCATGTGTACATTTTGTGAATGGTTTGTTGAAAATCAAATTTAAAACAAATCATGAATCAATGCAAAAATAAGAAAAAAATTCAATCAAAAGAAATGAATGTAGTTTGAAGACATGACATTGATTTGATTAATTGATAATCTTAATCAACTACCTATCCAAACCTACCTTAAAAAGAAAATTGGTTGCATTCCATAAATGGAATATCTTTTGCCAAATTGATGTCTATTCAAGATTAATCTTCCATAAGACATGTACATATTTGTGGGTTAAATCCTAGGGTGGGGCCGTTCCCAACATAAGGGTCCTAGGACAAAACTTTTTGTTGGGTAGTCCATTTGGCATCAACATTACACAAAAGACATTCGCAACTTCTTAATAAAAAGAATTTGGAAGAAATTAAAGTATTGTGTTTCAATGCATCTACCTTTTAAACAAAGAAATGATTAATTGTTAATTCAATCCTTGGTCCATTTCTATGGTTTTTCTTGAATGTGTGTGAATAGGAATTCAAAAGGGATTTGAAAATGCAAATCATTTCTTAGGAACTTTTTGTGAGGTGGAAGATGTGAAATTAAGTGTCAAATGGGATTATTGTTGTGCACAAAAGAAGATCAGTGGACTAAGGTTCACCAATCTAAACGAAGTTTTGTTAGGCCTCCTTTGTAAATGGAATTTATATGTTTTTGAACTTGGTGATTTTAGTTTTAAATTCCTAATATGGTATAGGTTAAGTAGGTGCATTTTTTTAAAGCACATATGTTGGGTTTTAAACCATTTGATGGGCACTATTGGAAGGAAATGTTGTGGTAAATTAAATTTGGGGCAACATCATGAAAAAGTGGAATGGTTCCTTACATAAAATTTAGTCCCTCCCTTGGTAGATTTAATCCTTAAGGTAAATATTTGGTGGTCCACAATCTTGAAAGGAAAACAATTTAACATATTGATGATAAAAGTTCAACAACTTCACAAAAACAATTTGCATGAATGAGGGGACCTTTGGGATCCTATTGATGGGAAATATCTTTCATCATAAATCGTTGAGGCTGATGATGAAACATGCTTATGAGAAATGATTAAAAACAACTTGCCAAACCAATGGTTAGAAGAGTTACAACATTTAAGGGTGCAAACCAAAACTAAAAAGTGTGATGAATGTGAACATTAGACAACATCCTCCAATTGATAATGTTCATACATAACTTCTAGTTAAATTTTTAGTTAACTTTCAGTAAAGTTCCAGTTAGGTTCTAGTTAATTTTCAGTTTAATTTTAGTTAAATCCAAGTTAAATTTTAATTAAGTTTTAGTTAATTTGTAGTTAAGTATTAGTTAACTTGTAATTAAGTCTTAGTTAAATCTAATTAATTCATAGTTGACTCCAAGTTAAGTTTGAATTATTTTTAGTTAAGTTTTAGTTAACTCATAGTTGACTCTTAGTTAGGAAGGTTCCCAAGAAGTTTCTTTATTTGATGCACACATAAAAGTTTCCTTGGAAGTTCCCTTGAGCTAAATCCCCAATGGGATATAAATAAGAGTAATACTTTTTATTTCCTTTAGTATGTTCAACACTAATTTAAAGCACAATCTTGCATTATAACCTTGTCATGTTCTTTTCATATTCATGTTTGCATATATTAGAATAACAAAGATTTGTTTTCATGTTTGTTTTGCACATCTCATATTCTTGTTTTTAGTTATTGTGTTTTTGTTTTTGAATCACATAATATTGTCTTGATCCTTATTTGGAAGTTAGGCTTAAACCTTTTTTTTAACTTTTTTTCTTGTGATTATTTGTGTCCTTGACAAAGAATGGGTTGGTGTATACTAGACAAAAAACATTTCTTTCAAATATCATACTTTGCACCACAATGAACTGCAATTTAACTTGTTACCTTCACCCTTAAAGGTTAAAAGTTTCATGTAAAATCTTAATCTTTGCAATAAAAGAAAAATCATTGATTTTGCAAAGATTTGTGTTAAAAATACCTTATGAAAGTGTTGTCAAATGAATCAAGGCAATTGAAATGTTGAAATGTTGGATAAACCTCCCTTCTTATTCTTTCATAAAAAGACATTAACCTTGAATTTGATCTTAATTGTTGGTTTGGGGTGGCCATGGCTAGATGATGTATTCATCAAAGCAAGGGAGAAAATTATTAAATGATAGGTAACAACTCTTGTGCACAATGACAATATGAGAAAAACGAGATTAACTTTTTCCATTAACTTTTTGATTCAAATAGAATGATATCTGATTGAAAATGAGAGCCAAAAAAAATTGGGATTCTAATGGGCCTTTCGCACAAGCCCTTAACAACCAATGTTTGGCTTGTTAAAATAAGCTTCAACATAGAAAGTTGATGCATTTTGTGTAAATTGGACATCCCAAAAACTATAATCCACTAAGGGAATGACCTTGGACATTTGCAACATGGACATGAACCCTTACAATCATTCAAATATTAATTTTTCTTACTAATGTTGAGAAGCAATGGAAGGGACTAAACATGGATCAATGCTTGTTTAATAAGCAATTACCTAAAAGGATTTGTAAATTCAGATACATTTGGACGTTGCTATGTGGAGTTAGCCTATGGTAGACTTGGATTGAAAGGAATGACCTCACTTTCAATGGCATGACAACATATGGGGCAACATGCAATCAGTTAAGCAAATGTGGGAAGGGACTATAGGATTATTGTAGACTAGCTTGGCAGAACACCTTGAAAGAGATAGAAATATTGCCTTCAAATGATCACAAGTTCTGAGCTAACTTTCATCACACATGGTGCTCTCATCATACCATTTGCTTGAGGGATGATAGGAAGGTTAGATGGTCATATCAAATTCCTAGGCTTTATAGGTTTACTAGATGAGTTAGCTTATTTTATGGGTTGAGTCTCCCCTTGGTTTCTTTGCCTATTTGGTTTTTCTTTTTGCAATGGGTGTTGTCCATTTGTGCCAACAACTAATCCCAAAAATCTTCCTCCCTTCTCCTTTTTAAGCCCACAAAGTGTACTGCAACTGTTGTTTTGTTCAAAATGCAAATTACGTTTATGCACACACTTTTGTACTTTTGCACATTACCTATTTGCTTTTCATTTTATGCTTTTGGATTCTTATCTTTATGTAGGTGGACTTTATAGTGTAGTGTTGGATCTTTCCATTGTACTACTATCCTATAACTTCATAATGTGAAAGTTTTGAAGACCAGTGCAGAACCTTAAAGTACTGCACAGTTTTCTTGCTTACATTTGAAAGGACTTCCCTGCATGCAAGATGTGTTTATCAATGTTAGAGACCAAGAGCTTTTTTTTTTGTAAAGCTTTTTCTTTTTAAAGTTCATATGGCTATTGTCAAAACTTACATGGCAACATATTTGTCTAAGGTTTAAATTTTGAAGATGCAACAAAATGCTAAAAATGGCTACCCTTGAGTAGAAACTGGCTACACACCATAATGATATACATTTTTTCAAAAACTAACAAAACAGCCCAAGTTACACAGTTGTAACATGTGGTGGTTGTACTCATCTAACTTGTGCAAACATTTGGCAAAATGTCCCCTACACCAAGTGGTGGACATTGTGCAATTTGCACTAATTAGTTGTGGGTGTGTTTAATTGCAATGAGCCTTTTTGATTGGCCCTTCACCAAAAATGTTTTCTAACTTTAGGTTCCCTAAAGGCTTGTTGGACCCTGAAGGTAGAATTGTGAAAGTTTTACCCTTTGGCTCACCTATGGTTTACAAGAGTAGGCTTCAACTTTGGGCAAAGGACATGGGATAAATTGTCATGCTTTGTGGAACATCTTGCAGAACACATGAGGACTTGTAAATAACATTGTAAACATGTTAGGAATTTTGATGGGAACAAATTGAGAACTTGTTGGTAGTGGAACACATTGGGAACATGCAAATCAAAAAAAAAATTCAAAAGCTCCTTTTCGCCATGGGCAGTAAAAAAATTGGGACATTTGGCCCACCTTATTTGGCTCCATGGAATTTGTGCTCCAATTCCTCACCATTTTCACCCTAGGGTTAACCCTAATAGGGATGTGAATTCGTGGACATAGTCTTGAGACAACATGTGTCATAAGTTAAACCCTTGAAGGTAAGTTGATTCCGTAGGACTCCACCTTGCAACTTGCCAGCCACCCTTTCAAAGAGGATGAAACTACATTACAAAAAGAAAAAAGGGCAAAAACTTGGGTGCATGTATGTTGGGAAAGTGATCCTCACCATTGAACAGACTCTGACAGTTATCAGGGCAGCTGTTGGGAATCATAACACCATGATTCTCCAAAAATCAAAGAACCACGTCTGATATATAACCATGGTTCTCAAAAGCTTGAAAATTTATCAAAGGTTAAGCTCATAATACTCCTGGTTCTTTATCAGTTCTTTCATGAAATCCACCGATTCTTTAAGGGCTTTGAAATAATTGGGACCGGCGGTTCTTTGATTCTGATTTGTTCCAAACAACCCAAAACTAGCAGTTCTCTACTCTGGAACATTTCAAAAACCAGAACCAGCAGAGCTCTGTACATATTCAAATAACTGACAACAATGGAAGAGACCTTCTATCTGGGGAAGATATGTCTCACAATGTGCCAGGGTAGCCTCAACACATGTTTCCTTGATATTCACATAAAACTGTAGATCTCATTTTAGCAGACACATGCACTCTGCGGTCATGGTTCACATCTCCGAGCAATTCAATACATTAAACCCTGAATGTCAGGGTGGACCAGTTGGTCCACTTTCCAGTGTATTTTTTACTTTCTCTGACATTTGGGGGTTAATAGGATGCATTGCCCTCTTTGAAGCTCACACGAAAGTTAAATTGGCTCTTGTCCCAATTATGAAAAAATCCAGCAGAAAGAAACCCAATTGTTGGATCCCCACAATCTAAACAAGAATTGCAGCCACTAAAAATTTGCAGAAATTTTTAGGTGCAATCTGATCTGGTATATGACAGCGGAATATCTAACTAAAATATACAGGCAACGCATCATATAATAGCTATGCCTTCTAATGGGCAAGCCCGAACAAAATCACAAGAGATGATGGAATTGTGTACCTAAAATGGTTCAGTAATTTGAAATGGCAAAATGAATTTGATGAAAAACCAGCAAGCACACCTTTCAACTTGGGAGAGCAGATCTGCCATGAACTGGCACCATTAAGAAGAATGTCAATTATGTTTTGTGGGCAAAAGAGTCTGCTCATGGGTCCCAGCCTCTCAAAGTGTAACACAGCAACCAACATTTCCATCAACATTGACACAAGGTGACTAGCTGCCTCATTTGCACAAAGTTTCTGAAAGATTCTCAGAATTTTTGCAAAACATAAAATTTGCATCAAAAGTGGTTCTTCATCAGCATTATTTTCAAAAGATTCAGACTTACAAAACCCCAAAAGATGGGTGAATTGTGATGTGATTGCCAGCCTATAAATGACTGACACATTTGCTCTCATGCTGTGTGCTTAAGCTTCTTCTTCATCTTCGATTCATGATATTGCTACAACCCTTCAGCCTGGTTGGCCAATGGCTGGTCTCTAGGAGAGGCTGCAGCAAATGCCAAATACTAACAGTGACACAAAATCAGAAGACTACTAGGTTGTGTCAAACACCATCAACTAGTTTTATGTGTCTGACTTTCAAAATCTGCACACCTGAAGAAGTTTGGGAAAAGAAGTGATAATCCGCCTCATACTCATTTGACATCTTGCACCTAATTTTTTTGCTCATGTTGCCACTGTAGTCTACTCTCCATTGGAACCAAATCTCAGGATCCATGAAGGTGGCCTATTACAAAACAAAGACCAAGAGCTTCCGCTGTGCTAATAGAACAATTAGGGTTATTGCCAGTGCTACTGTTAGTACCAGCGCCTGCTCCACATCACCCACGAACAACCCCAAAAAGTTAGCAACAAATCCAGACATAAGGAGAGAGATTGGCAATTGATGTCAAGAGAACTAAAGATGAATACACAATTTGACCCCATCCTGTCTTGGTGACATCTGAACACCATCTCCAAGATAGAGTAGCTGTAGACTTGTGACATGACAAAGGGATCATGTAGAAGCATCACGTATGGAGGAAATTGTGGCCATCAATGCACTGTGTTCTACTAATATAAACCTGTGATAGGATTGAGTGTGTAATAGGAACAGACAATATGAGCACCTACCGCAATGGCACAGGCTGCCAGGCCTGGCCGCTCTCGTGGATCATGATAGCGCTCAGTATAGAAGAGGTAGGTGCCATAGTACCACAACAAGGGAAAAATGAATCCAATCAAAAATCTGCACCCACAGCACATACCTTAAGGAACCCCCTAAGACCATTTCTTGAGGTATCATACCATAATCTCTTTGGGTTAGAGAATTACTCATTTCACCAAAAATCAGATCAAAACTACCAAAGAAGATGCCCAGCATTCAAAAAACTTCCATGCTATGCTATGCAAATCAACTGTGTGAATGCATCAAATTACAAAACATGGGAAACAATGTTGACCATACTCATAGACCTTCAAGTACCCAAACCCTAATGATAATAACAACGCTGTGATATTGGAAGCACATAAAACAAGAAAGGCTTGAAATTAGGGTTTGGGCAGAAGTACAGCCAATGCCACAAGAAAGTTTGAATGAATTCAAATGGTTAAAACAAGAGGGCCAACACATTGTAACTAAGATGATCCAAGAAGAGGTGAGGGAGGACATAGATGCTCACGAGCACCAGCCAATGCCACATCCACAGCAGGGGAGTCGATGGTCATAGATCCCCACATAAGGGGCAGCATCGGACTCATAATCTCGACTCCGTAACAGTGCTTGATATGCCCCTGACATGCCTCCCTGCTTATCTCTGTCCATCATGCACTACTCCAAGAAATTTCTAACTAACAAATCCCCCAACCTCGTTGATTCACCATCTTTTACACATAACCTGGCACCCCAACATAAAAACACACCATTATGATGGCTTGACGTGAGATGGAAAATGGTTTACCTAAAACCATCATCCTTCACAGGACACAGAACAAGAGAACCAGAGGGCCCAATTGCACAAGAAATCACACCAAGAATCAAGACACCCAAAACAAACGGGGAGGGGAACAACAACCCACCAGCCTGGTGGGTGACTGAAGAATATCAAATCAAAATGGAAGCAACACCCCAATCTCAAGAATGCAAAGCAAGCAGTTTCAAGAAAGCCAGTGAAACATGAATACAAAGATCAGAAACAGCATTGTAGATTTGTGTGGGCAAGCAAGCAAAGCAGATTTTCTTACTTTCAAACTCTGGATTGATTTGGGTGCGTGTGTGCCTCTCTCTCTCTCTTGCTGCATCTTGTCCTCAAATCTTGTCCCTTTCAACCTGGCCCCCAACCCTTTCTTCTTCCCTAAACTCAGATTCAGCTGCATAACTACTCCTGCTCCTACTACTACTACTATTTCCTGCACCACAAGGCAAAAGCTTATGCAACTGCTGCAAAGACAAAACAAAACAATCAAAAGCCAAACTGTGAAAAGCATAGATTCAATGAGACTTTTTTCTCTGCGATTTATTTCAAACCCAAAAACAGGAAAGATTTTTTTGATCTGCCAGCACAATTTAAGCTTTTCCACAGCCACCCACTAATCATCAAAGAGCTGTTCTTCTTCTTCTTCTTGCCATTGAAACAAACAAACAATCAATCATTCATTCATCCCTTCACTCTTCTTACCTCATGGATTTGGAATTTGGATTTTATTGGGATTGGATTGATGCCCAAGCAAACAACTTCCTTGCTCCCTTCCTTCCAGAACAACAACTCTCTTTCTCTTTTCTCTTTCTCCTTCCACAACAACTCTTCAAGATAGGCTTGAAGAAGAGTGGAGGATGAGCATGAATAATGAAATGGCTACTTAATTGAGGATTTTCACTGCAACAAATCCCCAAAAATTTGTCAGAAATGTGGTGCACAATGAGATCAATCCCAACCCCAATTGTATAATTTGTTTGTTTGTTTGTTTTCAAAAAAACCATTTATTGGGAAGTGAAAGGATGTACTTAACCTATGAACTGACACTAGGTAAACTCTCTTCTTTCCTCTTCTTTTTGGCCTGTGCTAATACCCCCTTCCTAAGAGCATTGGGTATTGGTAGGTACCCTTTCTTAGAACAAGGGGTGTGTCACATTGTGGCCTTGCCATTCACATTAAAAAGTATCTTAATGCAAAAGAAGAATTACGGAAACTCAAATATTTCTCCATGCAAAATATAATCTTCAAAAAATCTCCTAAAAAAAACCAAAATCCTTCAAGATAGCATAACTCCTTAATAACTAATCTCAAGTTTCGACACAAGCCAAAATATCATCTTTCAAAAATCCTCATATAAAAATTAGACCTATTATTACCTAGGGGCCAAAATCCATTAAGCTACTATACTCTATAATGAATCTAAACACAATATCCTTGCCTACCAAGGCAAGGCCAACAAATGGGTCCCATCTCACATGTCTTGGAAATGCACCCACCAGCTTCTTCTTTTTTTAAACCCTTGTCTACATAGGAGGAGGGTTATAGTATTAGTGTAGAAAATATACACAAATATATTCAAATATGTACCTATTTGGAGTAGGATGAAAAAACCCACCATAGCACATTGGCAACTTCCACACATTAATTTTGATATTTTCATTATGACAAATAGAATATTCCAAAAAGGTTCAACATTTTCCTTCACAAAAAGACATCTTTGAAAAATATTTTAAAATATTCTTTAAATATATACATGGACAATCAAATTGTTAGAAAGGAGGTTTGAATTGTTTTGAGGGGCTAATTTTACTTTCACTAACACTTTAAAAAAATGTTGTAATAGCATTGAGGCTCGTCCCTAGTTACCATGAAAAATTTGTGACCAAGTGAGACTATTCAAATCAATGTCTTGAATTGTCTTTAAGAGTTTACCTCAGTGAATTATTGGTACTTCTTAGGTGTGGCATGCAGGTGACATTGCATGCAACTTGCAAGGAGCTTTGTAAGAAAAGAATTCACAACTTTTTTTACACATCAATCTTCAATTGTAGTTGGAGATTTTACTAAGGGTTCTCTTTGAAGTAAGAGATTGGGGCACATTTCTTTTGTTGGGCCATCCAACTTTTGGAAGTTTTACCTTATTAGAACTAGTTTCACATTAGGTCAACTCGTCTCTTTGGTGAAAGTGTTTAGACAATTTAAATTGGAACAGATTTTTTTTGTTGTTCAGAATGTGGACACGGTACGTAGATGTACAACATCTTATTCATTGGCAAGGCCAGCATGTTAGTGACACGTTGTTTTGGTTTCTTTTTACTTTGTGATGGGGATCATCTCATGTGTTAGGGTATTCTAGAGGCTTCTGAATGATGTAGTTTCTCTTTGGTCCTCACAATTTTCTTATATGGTTGGTCACCGCATGTTGTTGTGAATTTTACATTCTTCTTCTCTTACCCTCATTAAGAATTAACTATTTTGTGCCTTGATAGTTTGAACTTTGAACTTGCCACAATCATTACTTTTGCAACGAGTGGCCTTCTGCGGTAAAAATTAGTGTCATCTCATTTGTGGCTATGCCCATCTCATTCGCGGCTATGGCCATATAGTAGAGACCAGAGACTATTGTAGTACAAAGGCAGCTTCACTACATGTCTGCCTAATTATTAATTAATTAATTTTAAAGATTCAATTTGGATTTTTTTAATAATTTTTTTTCAATATATATTTCATTTTCCTTCATAAATTTTCTTTTCTTTGAGAAAAGTGAAATTTTCTAAATTTCTAGAAATACTATAATTTGTGCCAAAGCGGCAAAGGCACTACAGTATAGAGACTTTGGAAGGATGAAGAAGTGAATATTCATGGGGTCCCACATTTTGAGGGATATTCACCAAGTGTTACTGTGAACTTTTTTTTAATTCATTCTTTTAACCTCACCCAAAAAATCTTATTAAAAAACTCTTGAGGTGGAACTTATTATCGTAATACATTTTCAGGTTCGGCACCTCAATGCTGAATAATTAATTTAATTTTTAATTCTGAATTTGATGGTTAAAATTTGAATACTGAAAATTTTAGCACTCTGTATTAAATTTATAATAACCACATGCTTATGAAAGAGAAGTTTAATGCTTTGTGATTAGGCAGTTTCTGCTGAAAGCCCACTCGGGAAGATTCAGGGATCGAACTCGGTTGTCTAAATGAATTTTTCTTAATTAAAAAAGACTAATTTTTAATATCCAAAAAATTCAGCAAATTAGAAAATAAGGTTCAGGGATCAAACTTGGTTGTCTAAATGAAAGTTTTTAATTAAAAAATGACTAATTATTAGTATCCAAAAAAATCAGCAAATTAGAAAATAATTTAATTTATGCTGAACCTGAAAAGGTACTTCGATGTACAGGGAAGAGCCATTACATGGCAAGAAAATGTAAAAAAACCGATATGAACTTTGTGGGTGTCAGGTCTGCGACTTCCCCAAGCAATACCCATCCATGTCTGGCTTTTTTTGGTAAGGGTATTAGTTGAGCTAATGTCCCCTATTTAGGGTAAGTTCTGATCATTGAGTTTGCATATGGTTTCTGTTTTTCTGTAAGAGCATCTCCAGAGGTGCTCAGTATGTGACCCTGCGAAAATAGTTTTCACATCCA